>Ga0209066_10000183_pt1 | contig 95284 bp, 86 predicted proteins | sample All_14_2_FD_187198 | JGI IMG/M metagenome (GOLD analysis project Ga0209066, IMG submission 187198) | Freshwater microbial communities in response to fracking from Pennsylvania, USA - Allegheny Zone_MetaG_DW_15 (SPAdes) (version 2) ...
GGAGCGGGTGAAGGGAATCGAACCCTCATGGCCAGCTTGGAAGGCTGGAGCTTTACCACTAAGCTACACCCGCGCTTGATTAGGGTTTATCAGGAAGCGGGGCGCCATTCAACTGTTGCGCCACCGGCGGGGTTTCCGAAGCTGCGGGCGGCATTACCGCCACGGCAGACAATTTCGGTCAATTTCAGGCCACCCCAGCCGGACGAGCCGGTGGAGACCACGAATTCGCCGTCTTTTACCCCGAAAATACCGTCCGTCACGCGGGCGGTTTGTTCATGCCCGTTGATCGAGACAATGACATTGCCGCCCTTGTGGACTTCGAGCGCCTTGATATCGAGCGTGGTTTTAAGGTTGCCGTAGCCGTCGGTGTAACAGAGCTTTTCGCGCGGCATGTCGGGTACCGCCGCGCGCAGGTCTTCGCCCAAGCCCGAATAATCGCCGCGCATGATTTTGGCGAATGCTGGCGGGAATACATCGCGCGAGCGGAATTGCGACCCTTCGGCCGATACTTCGATGGCGCGGATTTCGGTGGCCACCGGTTTGATGAACGACATCGATGCGCCGCTATTCACGGCCACGATTTCAACCCCGTTGGAGAGTTTGGCATAGGCCAGCCCCTCGCCCGCGTTGCTGCGGCGCGGGGTCAGGTCATCTTTTCGTGGGGCTGTATTCACATAGAATTTATGGCTGGCACCGAGGCGCGAGTTGATGGCCAGTTGCGCCAGCACAAAGCCTGTGGCTACCGTATCAAAGGCGGGCACGGCGATTGTGTCGATGAAGAATTTATCGTCGTCCAGTTCGGCAAACAGGCGGTGGCGCACTTCGGCGAAAGCCAAGTCATGCAAATCACCGTAATCTGCAATAACGCTTACGAGTACACGGTTTTTCATACGGCTAAAAACTCCATCCCTCTGGATTGCATGTGCGTGACCAGTGCGCGCGTGGTTTCATATAGGTTGTTATGGTCGTGCGCCAAGATGATGTGGTTGGTATCATCGCGCCACAAATACGCATCGGTATCGATTTTGTTGGTGAGGGCCGCGAGGGTTTTATGCGGCCAGCCCCATTCTTGCGAATATTTTGTGAAATCGGGGTTGAGCATCCAGTCCGATGTCGAGAACGTCATCAGGCTGTCGCGTGCCTGCGCCATTTCGCTATTGGCGTACCAGTCAAGCGTGACACCTTTATATGCATCGGCACTGAAACCTTCGTGCTTCAAATAATCCTGAATGAGGGCTTTCTTTTCAATCTGCTGTGCCGTAGGCGGTTGCAGGGTGATGTTGAGACCATCGGTAAACAGATGCTGCAACGGCGCGCGGTACTGGCCCGCGGCATCGTAATCAACAACCCAGCCGCCGCAGCCACGGTCAAGATGCGGGAAGCGCAATTGCTTGGCGGTACGGCTTTTGCCTGCCTGCTTGTAAAGCCCCTCAATCAAAGCTTCAGTACGTTCAATTTCGGCTACCACTTCATGAAACGTCAACTCGCTCGATCGACGGTGCGTATAGGTATGGTTGCCTATGGTGAAGCCCTTGTTGATGGCATTCAGAACAGGTGTTGGGTTTTGTTCGATGCCTTCGCATTCAACGTGCAGGTCTTTATAAGACGAGCCGATGCAGAATAGCACGGCGGGCACGCCGGCCTCAACCAGCCAGTCGGTCAGCGCATCGGTATGGCGTGTGGGGGTATCGTCAATCGTCAGGTAGGCTTTTGGCATGGGCGGCACCTCCGGTTTTAGCGTACGTGAAAATCCTTGAGCTTTTTGTGGCGGCTGTCGGTCAGGTCGCCGCCTTTTGGGTCGGTGTGGATCATGACTTCGGCATGCGGGAATGCTTCGAGCAAACGCCGTTCGACCGCGTGGGTAATATCGTGCGCGGCTATCATGGTGAGTGCTGAATCAACCTCGATATCGAATGACATGAGGATGCGCGGGCCGGAACGGCGGGTACGTAAATCGTGCAGGCCTTCAACACCCGATGTTTCCTGAATGATGGTAAAGATACGGTCACGCGTTTCTGATTCCAGTTCGCGGTCGAGCAGCATGTCGATGGCTTTCATGCCAATGATTTTGGCGCTGTATAGCAGCCATACGGCCACAAGCATCCCGACAATGGGGTCAAGCCACATCCAGCCCAGATAGCGCCCTGCCAGCAGGCTGGCGATGACACCAACGTTGACAACAATGTCACCGTTATAATGCGCGGCGTCGGCCTCAACGGCCAGAGAATGGCTGGTTTTTGCGGCATAGGCCTGATAGCGCGTAAGCGCCAGTGTGGCGATTGATGCCGCCACCAGTACCCATATTCCAAGGTCAATCGCGCCCACGGCTTCAGGGTTGCCGAGCACGCGCAGCGATTCCAGCACCACGAACACGCACGACCCTGCGATAAATGCCGCCTGCGCCAGCGCTGCAATGCCTTCGGCCTTGCCGTGGCCGTAACGATGGTCATCATCAGCCGGGCGGTGGGCATAGCGGATTGCCAGAAAATTGGTGAAGGAAATCAGCGCATCGATCATCGAATCAACGAGGGATGCCAGCAAGGCGGCTGAGCCGCCAAGCATCCATGCCCAGCTTTTAGCCGCCACCAAAGCCATGGAAAGCCCCACGGCGGCTACGGCGGCCACCAGTGCAATGTTACGATTTTTGGCTTGTTTTTGCGAAAGTTGGGTCATAGGGGCACAATACACCAAATCTGTTATTGACAGACAACCCTAAAATCCCGTTTCTTAGGGCCGCGTTTTGGTACGGAAGGGTGGCCGAGTGGTTAATGGCAGCAGACTGTAAATCTGCCCTCTAACGAGTACACAGGTTCAAATCCTGTCCCTTCCACCATTTTTCATAGCAAATAATCTCCAAAGACACGATGCCGTCTCTGAAGCCCACGAAATAAAGGCTTTCTGTTTTGCTTATGAGCACTGTTATGCGCGTGATATCAGGAGAGTTTCTCTCACTTCGCGCTATTCTCTCAGAAGCTGAAAAGTTGTTCTTACAATATGGTCGTCAGACAATCTCCTGTGGTTGATGTTCATTTGCTCCAGAATACGAATCCACGACAACGACATCAAACATAAAAATGTTCGCGAACATTTTTATTTTAAATCTTGGCGCATACTAATAACTACTTTGCCTTTCGTTCTGCCTAGCTCAACGTAGGCGAGCGCTTTTTTTGCATCATTCATTGAAAAAATTTTATCGATAATAGGTTTGATTTGGCCTGCTTCAATAAGTTTTGTGATGTCTCCAAGCTGAGCACCTGAAGGTTTTACAAAAACGAAGGTATACGTTGCGCCGACTTTTTTGACCAAAGCGTTCACTTTTCTGCCGACCAGCCCAAGCAAGATTTGGAATAGGATATTCAATCCGGCTTGTTTTGCGAATTTTTTATCAGGTGGCCCAACTAGAGAAAGTAAATGACCGCCTGGCTTTAGAATATTTACACCCTCCTCAGTGGACACACCATCAACTGTATGAAAAATAACGTCATAGCCATTTAATATTTTCTCGAATTTTTGGGTTTTGTAATCAATAACCTGATCTGCGCCAAGCGCTTTAACCCAGCTTACATTACTCGTACCAGTTGTTGTGGCAACATAAGCGCCCATAGCTTTGGCGAGTTGTACTGCAAAGGATCCAATACCGCCACTGCCAGCCTTCACAAGAATTTTTTGTCCCCGAGATAATTTTGCGACATCGTGCAATGCCTGATATGATGTGAGCCCAACCAATGGAATTGACGCCGCCTCTTCAAACGTTAGATTCTTTGGTTTTACGGCTACGTCGCCTTCATCAACGGCAACAAATTGTGCAAACGCACCCATTTTTGAAGTATCAAGATTGGCATAAACTTCGTCACCTTTTTTGAATTTGGAAATTTTTGACCCTGTTTCAACGATAACACCCGCAAGATCCGCCCCCAAAATCAAAGGGAATGTGAAGTTTAAAAGTGGCTTCATTTTTCCCTGTCTGATTTTGTTATCGAGAGGATTGACGCCCGCCGCATAGATCTCTACGAGAATTTCATTATCCTTGATCTTGGGCTTTGATACATTGTGAATTTGTATGACATCTTCAGTGCCGTATTTTTCCATCACAACTGCCTTCATCAAATTTTTTTGATTTGTGTTCATGGTAATCTCTTTTTTGTGGTTGTTGGTTAATTGTGATTTCTAACAGCAGCAGCTCTTTGTTTTTATGATCGGCAGTTTGTTGAATTTTCGTAGTGACTTATCTACAAAAGCTGCGGACCCAAAGCGTCGGATAAAGCGAAGAAAGGCCGCTGACTTGCCCGCTGTATAGCGTAGGTTTGGAAAATTATCTGTTGCGGCCTGTAATATCGTTCTGGCTACAATTTCTGGCGCATCTCCCTTGGCAATTCCTGCAACCAATAGAGACTCCATATTTGTGCGCATGCCATCATATACGGAAACAGGTTGATCAGCTTTCATCGGGCTCTGATCGATTGATGTCCGTGTGAAGGCTGGTTCTACCAGTACGGACCGTATACCAAATGTGCGCACTTCGTGATCGAGGGATTCTGAATATCCTTCAATGGCATGTTTTGTGGAAGCATATAAAGTATGGAACGGAGCAGGTAAAAACCCCACAACGGAACTAATATTTACAATCCGTCCAGAGCCTTGTTTACGCATAGTCGGAAGTACGGCATTTGCGACGCGCATGACACCGAATACATTCACATTGAACAGATCCTGCGCTTGCTTTGTTGATGAATCCTCAGCTGCCGCAACCAGACTGATCCCCGCATTATTGACTAGAAGATCGATGCGTCCAGCTTTTGCCAAAACCTCATCTACCATTTTTGTTACGGAATCGTCATCCGTCACATCGCAGGGAAGCATTGTAACACCGTTAACATCTTCGCCCGTTGCTTTACGGCTTGTGCCAAAGACACGATAACCTTTTTCGGTCAATGCCCCGGCGGTAGCAAGCCCGATACCGCTGGACGCGCCCGTTACAATGGCGATGGCTGGCTTAGATTCTTCTTTGTTATTCTTTGACCCACAATGAAACATCATACGCTCCTGTAAGCTTTATCTTGAACTTGATCCTAATTCCATGTTACTATTATTTTAGTATTAAGTCACTATCAAAACAATACTTATATGAAAAAAGATTTAAATACGCCATGTCCGATCGCTCGCAGCCTAGACCGTATAGGGGATAGATGGAGTTTTCTTATTCTTCGTGATGCGCTGGCGGGCCTTACCCGTTTTGATGAGTTTCGTAGAAATCTGGGTATTGCGCCTACTATGCTAACTCAAAGATTAGCGATGCTGACAGAGGAGGGCGTGCTCGAGAAACGCCTTTATTCCGAACACCCGCCGCGCGAAGAATATTTACTGACCGAAGCTGGAAGGGATTTTCTGCCAATACTGACGATGATTGGCGCTTGGGGGCGTAAGCATCGTGCTGGTGGCGAGATCTCGCAGCTGATTGATGATGAAACAAGAAAAGAAATCCAGCCCATCGTTGTGGATGAGAATACGGGCGCTAAACTCGGTACACGGCCAATGCGGTTTGTTATTCCTAAAAACGCTTAGGCCACAAGGCTATGTGCCCTTAAAAACTTTGGTGGGTCGCTTTTGTTATTCAATTACAATATGTTGAGCAGTATTTGAAAAGTTAGGAATACAGCTCCACTAGCGCCACCATTTCTCCCCTTATTCAGAAACCTTTTTGACGAATTCGGATTTGAGCCCCATGGGCCCGATGCCGGGGATCTTGCAATCAATATCGTGGTCACCATCAACGAGGCGGATGTCTTTCACCTTGGTACCGACCTTTACAACGGAAGACGAGCCTTTGATTTTGAGGTCTTTGATAACGGTGACGGTATCGCCATCCTGCAGTTGGGTGCCGTTGGCATCGCGCACAACGCGGCTATCGCTGCCTGCATCGGCCTGCCCCTGCGCGCCCGACCATGTATGCCCGCATTCGGGGCAGTTAAAAATGCCATCAACCTCGTAACCATAGGGGGATTGGCATTTGGGGCATTGCTGGGTATCGCTCATGTACGGGCCTTCAGGAAGGGTTTTCTATGAACTTCCTTCTAGACGCATCACCCCGTTTATTAAAGACTTTTCATTCTGTTCCATGGCGCGGCTGATAGTAACATGGCAAGGCCGCACCACCCCGTGACACCTGCAAGCGCAAGCGCGCCGCCGAAGGCACCTGCCAACGCGAAGCCCCATACATGCCCGCCAAAACCCGCGAGCACGAGCAGCAATACCAATGTGCCGACAATGATCTGGACCTGCCTGAAAATGGATATTTTTGCACTTACCGTCGTAATGACAGGCAAGCCCGCCGCTTTCCATGCATCAATACCCCCTTCGAGGTTGTAAATGGCATAACCAGCGCTTGCCTGCTCCGCTATCTCGCAGGCCTGTTGGCCACGCTTGCCGCGCTGGCACTGAAAAATGACCTTGATATCAGCCGTAAGAGACAGCTGCTTCATACATTCACTGAAATTGCCCAGCGGCAGCGAAAGCGCATAAGCAATATGCGCGGCTTTAAATTCATCCGGCTCGCGTACATCGACCAGTATTGCCTGACCTGCCGTAAGCCATGTATGAGCCTCGGTAGCCGAGACCGTATATTTTTGCGTGTCGCTCATTGTTTATGCCCTTCTTTCGCGCAGTAATGTTTGTACAAGATGCCCATAACCTCGAGCGCCAGAGGGTTGCTGATAAAGTAATAAAGTGTTCTGTGTTCGCGCCTGAAAGATACGATCTGCTCGTCCTTCAGCCTGTTCAAATGCTGGGACATGGATGTTTGCGCGATACCCGTTTCCCTGATGAGTTCTGTCACGCTTTTTTCGCCTGCAGCCAGTTGGCACAAAATGCGCAGCCGGTGCGGGCTTGCGAGCCCGCCCAGAAAATCTGCTGCCTTGGCTGCATTCTCATTCATGGCCTGCAATGTTTTTACGTCCATTCTTTCGTCAGCCCTTTACAATTCATATTTTTATGATATCATGAATACATAAAATGTAAAGGAAAAAGCATGACTAAAAACTACAAAGAGATCATCGCCGACATTTCAAAATATACGGCCGAACTGAAGAAAGACGCGCCCGAAGCCATGGGCGGCTTTTACTCCATGGCCAAAGCAGCCACGGCGGATGGCGCGCTTGATAAAAAAACCAAAGAACTGATCGCCCTTTCGATTGGTGTCACGCAACGCTGCGACGGCTGCATAGGCTTTCATGCCAAAGCCCTCGTGGATCTGGGCGCTACACGGGCTGAAATAAGTGAAACCATGTCGATGTGTGTTTATATGGGCGGCGGCCCTGCCCTGATGTACGCGGCCGATGCCTTACGGGCATTCGACCAGTTCAGCCAAAAAACAGACTAAGGAGAGACACATGAAATGCAACGTTGGAAAGACCGACCGTATGCTCCGAATCGGCGCGGGTATTGTTATCGTAGCTGCTGGCGTCGCGCTACATAGCTGGTGGGGTGCCATTGGCGTTGTGCCGATCTTGACGGGGCTTATCCGCTGGTGTCCTGCGTATATCCCCTTGGGCATTTCAACCGACAAGTAAACCTTACCGGTGGGATATTCCTATCGGCATAAATATGCGATGACTGCGATCATGAAAACGGATGCGGTCATCGCCGCACTTAAACACTATGCCGTGCCTGCGGGTACAATTTTGTGCCTGTGGCCAGCCATTGGCCCCGCGGTGGCGCTTTTGCTTGGCATTGCCGTTGCACTTACCTGTGGCAATGCCTACAGCGCATATACCAAGCAACATACATCAAGGCTTTTGAGCCTCAGTGTTATCGGCCTTGGTGCGGGCATGAACCTGAACGCTGTCTTGCAGGCCGGTGCCAGCGGCATTGGCTATACCGCTGTCAGCATCATTCTTTGTATGGCAGCGGGGCTTTTAATCGGGCGGTTTTTGAAAACCGACCGTGAAGCATCCACCCTTATCAGTGTCGGTACGGCCATTTGCGGGGGTAGCGCCATTGCCGCTATCGCGCCCGCCATTCATGCCAAAGGCCATAACATATCGGTCGCGCTCGCTGTTGTATTCTGCCTCAATGCGCTGGCTTTGCTTATATTTCCTTGGGTCGGGCATATGGCAGGGCTTACCCAGCACCAGTTTGGCCTGTGGGCGGCCCTCGCCATTCATGACACCAGCTCGGTTGTCGGTGCGGGGCTGAAATACGGGCCAGATGCGCTTGAAACAGCCGTGACAGTCAAGCTGGCCCGCGCCTTATGGATCGTCCCGCTGGTTTTTGCCGTACAGGCGCTTTATCGGCAGGGGCCGCCCTTACCAGACGGCACCAAACGCAAATACCCCTGGTTTATCGTTGGTTTTCTGGCCATGGCAGGGCTTATGACCTATGTGCCCGCGCTTCTACCCTTTGGCGATATTATAGGTGCTATCGCACGACAGTTGCTTGTTGTGACGCTTTTCCTTATTGGTACGGGCCTGAGTGCTGATGCCCTTAAAACGGTTGGCATCAAGCCGATGGTACAGGGTATCGTGCTTTGGCTGGCTGTAGCATCGGCCAGTCTTTACGCCATCCATGCCGGATGGATACACTGATAAGAATTTAACGGGATACGGCAGTTATGCGATTAAACGTCTTTTTACAAAAATCGGGCATTGGCAGCCGCCGCGAGGCCGAGCGCATGATCGCTGACGGTCGCGTATCCATCAACGGCAAGGTCGCCAAGGTGACAGACCCTGCCAATGAAGGTGATGTTGTAACCCTTGACGGCAAGGCCGTTGCGGTTGAAACGCGCCCCGTACCGCGCCTGTTCCTGCTTAACAAACCGCTTGATGTGCTGGTCACGACTTTCGACAAGGAAGGCCGCTCAACCATTTTTGAATTGCCAAACCTTTCGCAGCCACGCTGGGGCGACCGCCCGCGCGTCATGAACGTAGGCCGGCTTGACGTCAACTCGGAAGGGTTGTTGCTGCTCTCATCAGACGGGCAACTGGCACAGGCCATGATGGCGCCCGCCACGGGGCTTGAACGTACATATCGCGTACGCGTCCATGGCCGCCTGACGCCTGAACAAATCAAACGCCTTGCCGGCGGTGTTACGGCAGACGGCGTTGTTTACCGCGGTGCCCGCGTGACGGAAGACCGCGAACCATCGGGCCGTAACACTTGGTACACGATTGTGCTGACAGAAGGTAAAAACCGCGAGATCAGAAAACTGATGGAGCATTTCGGCTGCGTCGTGAACCGCCTGATCCGTACCCAGTATGGCGATTTCCTGCTGGGCAATCTGGAGCCGGGGCAAGTGCACGAAGTGCCACCCACCAAGGTCAAATTACTGATTGAAGATTTACGCAAAAGAGGCGCGAAGCTATGAAAAAACGTTACCACAAAAGCGGCCAGCCGCAGATGAGCCGCGGCCCTTCCGAGCGCAGCGGTTCCGACCGCCCTGCGCAGGACCGCCCACAACGCAGCCGCCCCGATGCCCGCCGCCAGTCGGATGGCCGCACCCATACGACCGCCCCGGCATCGAGCCGCCTTCAAGGACCGCTTTTGTGGGGTTTGCACGCCGTACGCGCGGCCTTCCTGAACCCGCAGCGCCGCGTTTTGCGCCTGCTGGTCACCGAAGCCGGCCTTGCCAGCTTTGAAGAGACATTGGATGACGCAATTAAAGCCGACATCAAACGCGTGCAGCCTGAGATTTTAGACAAAGTCGCCTATGAACGCCTGATGCCCCCGGGCTCGGTGCATCAAGGTGTTGCGGCCCTCGTGGAAGCGCTGCCCGTGCGCGATGCGCATGACCTGATCGCCAATCTGAAAGACGATGAAAAAGCGACCCTGGTTATTCTGGATCAAGTGACCGACCCGCACAACGTGGGCGCCATTTTGCGTTCGGCATCCGCCTTTGGGGCGACCGGCGTCATCATGCAGGACCGCCATGCGCCCGAACTTTCAGGCGTGCTGGCTAAAACTGCGTCCGGTGCTGCCGATGTCATTCCGGTGGCCGTTGAAACTAACTTGTCACGCACCATCGAATTTTTGCAGGAACGCAATTTCTTCGTCATCGGGCTGGATGAGCGCGGCACGTCGATTTCCGACCTGCCGTCCTATGACCGTGTGGCGTTGGTATTGGGCGCCGAGGGCTCAGGTTTGCGCCGCCTTGTGGCCGACCATTGCGACGGGCTTGCCAGCCTGCCAACCCAAGGCCCGATTTTAAGCCTTAACGTATCAAACGCTGCAGCGGTCGCCCTGTACGCACTTGGTGTACGCAAGGCCTGATGGTTTAAAACCAGCGCTTAAACTTAAACCACGCATAAGGCCCGACGGCTGATGCGACCATCATGGCTATGGCCATGGGGTAGCCCCAGTGCCAATCCAGCTCAGGCATCCATTTAAAGTTCATCCCGTAGATGGATGCGATGAGCGTTGGCGGCAGGAATACGACAGCGACGACCGAGAAGAATTTAATAATGCCGTTCTGTTCAATATTGATCAGCCCCAGTGACGCATTGAGCAGGAAGCCGATACTGGATGATAGAAAGCTCGCCTGATCGCTCAGCGACCTGATGTCATGATCGACCGATTTGATCTGTTCATCCAGCGCATGATTGTCTTTGATAACATCCAGCAGCCCTGAAAAATGCGTGACGCGGCCAAGCGTGACCAGCGAGTCCCTGATTTTAGCCATCAGGTTTTGCAGGAAAGCGATTTTCTTTAAAATGCGGCTATGGGCATCTTCACCCTGCGTGGCCTCTACCGAAAAGATGGTGGTCGATATGGCATCGGCATCCGCCGTAATGCGTTCCAACACCTCGGCAGTGCGTTCAACGATCGCCTCCAGCAAGCCGCCGAAAACGCTGCAGCCATCGGTAAATTCATCGGCATGACGAATAAGGTGGCTTGAAAAAATGCCGATGGATTTCGGCTCCGAATACCGGATTGTGATGAACAGCTTACCCTTCAGAATAAAGCTGAGGCCTGCGGCCTCAGGCTCGGTCGTATCGGCTTTCGATATAATGGTCGCCGTCATGAACAGTGTGCCATTTTCGCGGTAAAGGCGGCTTGAAGGCTCAATACTTTTCATTTCCTCGCGCAGCGGTAAATCAATGCCGAGCATACGCTCGTAAAAATCTTCCTCGTTCACGCTGGGGTTCAGTAAGTCGAGCCACACAATATCGGGCCCGAATGATTCAGGCGCATCTTGCGAAATATCACGGAAGGTTTTTGTGGCTGCTGAATAAATGCGTGCCATCGCGTTGTCCCCATTCGTTAAACACGAACAAGGATGACCTTAATTGAAAAGCGCGTCTATATCGGCTTGCGATGTCAGGCGGGTTTTATTCGCCTCCGTCACGATTTCAGCACCGGTAACGTTGGGTTTAATGCCCATTTTCTCAAGCGTTGCGTTCAAGCGAGTTTCGATCGTGTTCAGGTTTTCAAGGGTTTTCTTGATGCGCTGGCTGGTCAAATCCTGGAATGTACAAGCCAGCAAAATGGTCTGCACCTCGTCTTTAATTTCGCCCATGACTTTCTGGCGGACGGCAGGGTCGCTCATATCGCCCTGATCGCGCAGACGGTTGGCGATGCGGTCGGCTGCATCCATAATGTTATTGGCGGCGTTTTCCGTGTCGGCAATGACGGCTTCAAGTTCAAAGCCCGCATTGACCTGCGATGTACCGTCACCCTTATAGGATATGGATGCCAATACCCCCATAATTTCCTTGAACTGGCTCTGGATATCCTGCCCTGCATGATCAAGCTGCAGTGATGTGGCGTTCACTTCCATGGAAATTTCGTCGAAACGGCGTTTGACGAATTTCTCAAAATTCGCCATCTGGTCAGCCAGTTCCTGTAGTGCCTTGGTATCCATGAGATGTGCCTTAAGAGGTATATAATCCCGCTTAGAATATCGGGTGTAGGTTAACAAATCCCTAGCAGCAGACAGGCGTATTCTTTATGACTTGGATATGGCTGAACAAACTCCCGAAACCCTGTATCTTGTTGACGCGTCTGGCTTTATTTTCCGCGCTTTCCACGCCCTACCGCCCCTGACCGACCCGTCAGGCACGCCTGTCGGCGCGGTCATTGGCTTCGCTAATATGTTAATACGCCTTTTAAAAGATTTAAAGGCACGCCATGTGGGCGTCATTTTCGACGCCAGCCGCCATAACTTCCGTAACGCCATTTACGCCGACTACAAAGCCAATCGCGATGAAACACCGGCTGATCTTATTCCGCAATTCCCCCTCATCCGCGAAGTCACGCGTGCCTTCGGGTTTGAACCGCTGGAGATGGAAGGGTACGAGGCCGATGACCTTATCGCATCCTATGCGCGGCTCGCGCGTGAACAGGGCGTGAATGTTGTTATCGTATCATCCGACAAAGATTTGATGCAGCTGGTGCGCGAAGGCGTCAGCCTTTACGACCCGCTGAAACAGAAAATCATGGGTGACGCCGAGGTGTTTGAAAAATTCGGCGTCAAACCTACGCAAGTCGTAGATGTGCAGGCGCTGTGCGGTGACGCGTCCGACAACGTGCCGGGCGTGCGCGGCATCGGCGTTAAAACCGCGGCTGAACTTATCAACCAGTTCGGCACCCTCGAGGCTTTACTGGGCGCGCTCGATACCATCAAGCAGCCCAAGCGACGTGAAACGCTGGTCGAAAACGCCGAGATGGCACGCATATCCAAAAAGCTGGTACAACTTGATGCCAATGCGCCACTGCCTAAAGCGCTGGATGCACTGGGCGCTGGTGACCCTGCATCGCCTGAACTGATCACGTTTCTAAAAACGCATGGCTTTAAATCGCTTTTGCATCGTATTGGCGAGAAAGCCGATGCGCCTGCGCCTGCCGCTACACCAATTGGCACGCAAACTGCTGCAACCGTTGAAAAACCGGCCCCCATTGCAGGCACGTACGTCACCATTACAGATGCACGTACATTGCAGGAATGGGTGGATGCCGCAACCGCGTGCGGCGTTATATCCGTTGATACTGAAACCACAGGCCTGACGCCTGCCAAGGCCGACCTTGTGGGCATATCGCTTTCCTACATTGCGGGCAGCGGCGCGTATATTCCGATAGGGCATCGCGCGCCACCGGTTGATTTGCTGGACGGCCCGCAAAAACCGCTTGAACAAATGAACAAGGCAGATGCCATCCGAATTTTGAAACCGATGCTGGAAGATGCAGCGGTTTTAAAAATTGGCCAGAATATCAAATACGATTTGCAGATATTTGATGCGCAAGGCATCAGCGTTACGCCTGTCGATGACACAATGCTTTTGTCATACGTGCTGGACGGTACAACCCATGGCCACGGTATGGACGAACTGGCAATGCTGCATCTGGGCCATAAAACAATTCTATATTCGGATGTTGCGGGCAAGGGTGCAAAGCAAATCGGCTTCGCTGAAGTCGCCATCGACAAAGCAACGGATTACGCCGCCGAAGATGCCGATATTACTCTACGCCTGTGGGAAATTTTAAAGCCACGCCTGCCGCTGGCCCATATGGCCACCGTTTATGAAACGATGGACCGCGCGCTCATACCCGTGATTGCAAAAATGGAATCATACGGCGTTAAAATCGACGTGCCGATGCTGCGCGGCCTCTCGCAAGATTTCGGTGCCCAGATGGCCATACTGGAAAGCGACGTGCATCAACTGGCAGGCCATTCCTTCAACGTGGCATCACCCAAGCAACTGGGCGAAGTGCTGTTTGATGAAATGGGTTTACCGTCGGGCAAAAAAACCAAAACCGGTGACTGGTCAACATCCGCTGATATTCTAGAAGAACTGGCCGAGCAAGGGCACGAGATCGTGCGCAAGGTGCTGGATTACCGGCAGATGGCCAAACTAAAATCCACCTATACCGATGCTTTGCAAGACCAGATCAACCCGCGTACGGGGCGCGTACACACTTCGTTTGCAATGGCCCACACATCAACAGGCCGCCTTGCATCATCAGACCCCAATTTGCAGAACATACCCATCCGCACGGAAGCGGGCCGCAAAATCCGCGAGGCGTTTATTGCCGAAGAAGGTTTCGTGCTGCTGTCGATCGACTATAGCCAGATTGAATTGCGGCTGGCGGCAGCCATCGCCAATATCCCCGCTTTGAAGCAGGCATTCCATGATGGGCTGGATATTCACGCCCTGACAGCCAGCGAAGTGTTTGGTGTGCCGATGGCCGAGATGACACCGGAGATACGGCGCAACGCCAAGGCCATCAACTTCGGTATCATTTACGGCATATCAGGCTGGGGCTTGGCAGCCCAGCTTGGCATTGAACCTGCCGAAGCCAATGCGTATATCAAGCAGTACTTCGCCCGCTTCCCCGAACTTGCGGGTTACATGGAAGCCGCCAAGGAAGAGGCACGCAAGAAGGGCTATGTCGAAACGCTATTCGGCCGCCACTGCACCATTGACGGGATTGGCGAGAAAAACGGCGCGCGCAGGGCTTTTGCCGAACGACAGGCCATCAACGCGCCTTTGCAGGGCACGGCTGCCGACATCATGAAACTGGCCATGGTGCAGGTTGACCGCGCGCTTACCGCCCGCCCCGACTTAGAATGCCGCATGCTTTTACAGGTGCATGACGAACTGGTGTTCGAAGTGCGCGAGGCACAGGCGGCTGAAGCATCGGCCCTCATCAAAGGCATCATGGAGAAGGTTGCCGATATCGGCGTGCCGCTGATTGCCGAGGCAGGTACAGGCCACACGTGGGGAAAAGCGCACTAACGTGAATTTGACCGCTGCGTATTTTGACGGCATAACGAAATGACAGTTTCTGCAGACAAGGGTTTTTTAAATGAGCACCGCTTTTTCAAAAGATTTCCCCGTATCGTGGGACGAAATGCACCGCCACTCCAAATTGCTGGCATGGCGTTTGCTTGAAAAAGGCCCATGGAAAGGGATTGCGGCTGTCACCCGTGGCGGGCTTGTGCCTGCCTGCGTGGTTGCACGCGAGTTGAATATCCGCCTCATCGAAACCATCTGCATTGCGTCCTACGACCATCAGGACCAGGGCGGCGCCAAGATTTTAAAAGGCTTTGAAGCCTTCGGTGATGGCGAAGGCTGGCTTGTTGTCGATGACCTTGTCGATACGGGCAACACGTTCAAGATCATCCGCGAAAAACTGCCCAAAGCCCATTATGCGGCGGTGTACGCAAAGCCGCAGGGTATTCCCACCTGTGACACCTATATTACGGAAGTCAGTCAGGATACGTGGATCTTCTTCCCGTGGGATCTTGAAGCCCAGTACAGGACTCCGCTGGCCGATACCGCCAATAAGGCGTAACCTTCGCGCCATATATGATCGAAACATTCAATTTACCCGTCAGTGACGATGACTTCGTGCGTGTCACTTATCAAAAACCGGATGCGCCGGAAGGCGCAGCTGCGGCCAAAACACCCGTAAAGCCTCTGATTATTATGATGCACGGCTTCCCCGGCGGGCATAAGGCCGGTTGCGGCGATTTGTTTGGCGAGCTTGAATACCGGTTTGAGGGTATGGGGTACCCATCGGTGCGGTTTGACTTCAGGGGCTGGGGCGAAAGCCAAGGTAAGCCTGAGGATTTCACGCTTGAAACCGCGCTTGAAGACCTTGCGGTCGTCATAAACTGGGCCAAAGACAAAGCCGGATATCGCAGTTTCGTCCTGTTGGGCGAAAGCGGCGGGGCCGCCGTTGCCGTCATGGGGTATGACCCCAAAACCGTGCGCGGCCTGATTTTGCTGTGGCCGGCCCTCAAACTCAAGGAAACGTCGTTCAAGACCCTCCTTACCAAGGAAAGCCAGAATGAGGCCGATAAGGCCGATTTGCCTTATGTAATGTTCGAAGGGCACCGCCTCGGCACGCCTTTTCTTAATGAAATTTACCAAAACGACCTGACCACCACGCTTGAGGGCATTGCCGTGCCCGTTATGGTCCAGCACGGGACAGCGGACGAGGAAGTACCTGTAGAACAAGCCTATTTTGCCCGTGACACGCTACCGAACCTGACCGACCTTGGCATATTCGAAGGGGGCGGACACGGCCTCCATTCCGCCAATATGCGGGAACATATGTATGTGAACATTCGCCATTTCCTCGGCCGCGTGTTCAAAAAGCTTGACCCTGCGCCGTAAAACTGATTAAAAGTGGCCCTTCGCGACAAACTGGCTAAAACGGCATGCCAGCAGTCGTTCGTTCAACCTCCTACCTTACGGAGCACGAAATGCCGAAAATGAAAACCAAGAGCGGCGCCAAAAAGCGCTTCACGGTTACTGCGACTGGCAAAGTAAAATTCAAACAGTCACATGCCCGTCACCGCCTTATCAGCAAACCTAAGAAAATGAAGCGGAAAGCACGCGGCACAGCCGTGATGTTCAAATCGGATGGCGATAAAGTGTTGAACCACTATATGCCATACCTCGGCGCTAAACGCCGTAAAGGCCGTGTGAAAGCACGCCCCGCTAACGACAACGCAACAGAACAAAAGGCAGGTGCATAATGGCACGCGTCAAAGCAGGACCACGCGCACACGCGCGTAAAAAGAAAATCCTTAAAGCCGCCAAAGGCTATTACGGCCGCAAGAAAAGCTGTTTCCGCGTTGCTGTGGAAACCGTCGAAAAAGGTATGCAGTATGCTTACCGCGACCGTCGTAACAAAAAGCGTACATTCCGCGCCCTTTGGATCCAGCGTATCAATGCTGCCGTGCGCGAGCATGGTCTGACATACGCCCAGTTCATTAACGGTCTGAAACTCGCGAACATCGATCTGGACCGCAAAGTCCTGGCCGATATTGCAGTGCATGATGCCGATGGCTTCAAAACCATCTTCGTTCAGGCTCAAAAAGCCCTTACGAACGCGCAGAACAATGCTGCAAATAGCGCGAAAGCCGCTTAATAAATAAACCGAATTAGATTAGAGTAAGGGCGCTTTTGGGAATATCCCTCAAGCGCCCTTTCTATTTGAAGGAACGAGCATGACGAGCGTTGTTACATTAAAGACCGAACTGGCATCGCGTATTGATGCCGCGAATGACCTTGATGCGCTGGAAAAAATCCGCGTTGAGGCATTGGGCAAGAAAGGCGCCATCACGGCGCTCATGCAAAATCTGGGTGCGATGCAGCCGGAAGAGCGCAAGACATTCGGCGCCGAGATCAATGCGCTGAAAGACAGCGTGACACGTCTGCTGGAAGCACGCTTCACATCACTCAAAGATGCTGCCGTGACTGCGCGCCTTGCCGCCGAACGCCAAGACATGACATTGCCTGTCGCCAAAAGCGGCACAGGCAAAATTCACCCCATCTCGCAAACCGTGGACGAGATGATCGCGATTTTCGCTGACATGGGCTTCACTGTGGCCGAAGGGCCGGATATCGAAGACGACTTCCACAACTTTACAGCGCTCAACTTCCCGCTCGGTCACCCTGCGCGTGCGATGCACGACACGTTCTACCTACCGGATGCGCCCGAGGGCGAAGATAAAAAACGCCTGCTGCGTACACATACCAGCCCTGTGCAAGTCCGCACCATGCTTACGCAGAAGCCGCCTATCCGCATCATCATCCCCGGCCGTACCTACCGGTCGGATTACGATATGACGCACACGCCGATGTTCCATCAGCTTGAAGGCCTCGTGATCGACAAGACAACGCATATGGGCCATCTCAAAGGCTGCCTGATCGATTTCTGCAAAACCTTCTTCGGTGTTGATCAGTTGCCGACACGCTTCCGCCCCAGCTTCTTCCCGTTCACCGAACCATCGGCTGAAATGGATATCGGCTGTGACCGTTCCAACGGTGCGCTCAAAATCGGTGAAGGCAAAGACTGGCTCGAGATTCTGGGCTGCGGCATGGTCCACCCCAATGTGTTACGCAATTGCGGTATCGACCCTGAAGAATACCAAGGCTTCGCCTTCGGCATGGGCATTGAACGCGTGGCGATGCTGAAATACGGCATTCCCGATTTGCGTACCTTCTTTGAAGGCGATACACGCTGGCTTGACCATTACGGGTTTGACCCGCTGGCCCGCCCGAATATCGCGACAGGTTTGTAAGCGCAGCCATGCTCAAAATCGCCCCCCTCACGCAAGAACACGCCGTTGGCTGGCGTAACCTGTGGCGTATGGACGTGGGCGATGCGTTACACAAAACCGCGATTGACCACACTGAAAAACAATTGCTCGACCCGCGCGTGCCGCTATTCGCATTGCTGGGCCTGAGCCAAGAAAACGAAGTCGTGGGGCTGTTGCACGGTGTGGTCCACCCCGTGGCCGGTTCCCTCAACCCGGTTTGCTACATGCAGGATATGTTCGTGCACCCGGCACGCCGCAGGCAAGGTATTGCCACCAACCTTCTTGATGCGCTGGCGACCATGGGCAGAATCGAAAAATGGGACCGCATTTACTGGCTGGCAGACAAGAATAACGCGCAGGCCAATTCATTTTATAAAGACCGCGCTGTGCCGCTTGATTTCAGCTTTCACATCCTGCCTTTAGGCATGCTCGATAAAATAGGAGTCGACCAATGAAATTCACCCTTTCCTGGCTCAAAGAGCACCTGGATACAACCGCCACACTTGACCAAATTTCGGTCGCGCTGACATCCGTCGGCCTCGAGGTCGAAGGGCTGGAAGACCGCGGTGCCATGTATGCGCCTTTCAAAACCGCGAAAGTGGTATCCGCCGAGAAGCACCCTGATGCTGACCGCCTCAAGGTTTTGATGGTTGATACGGGCGATGGCGGCAAGCTTACACAAGTGGTGTGCGGCGCGCCCAATGCGCGCGCGGGCATGACGGGCGTATTCGCGCCTGAAGGCAGCTACATACCCGGGCTTGATACGGTTTTGAAAAAGGGTGTTATCCGCGGTGTGGAATCCTGCGGGATGATGGTCTCGGAACGCGAGATGAAATTATCGGACGAGCATAATGGTATTATCGATCTGCCGGATGCCACGCCCGTAGGCCAGCCAATGGCAGCCCTGTTCGGGCTCGATGACCCTGTCATTGAAATCAACCTCACGCCCAACCGCGCTGACTGCGCGGGCATACGCGGCATTGCGCGCGACCTTGCCGCCAAGGGTCTTGGCACGCTCAAGCCTATCAACACGGCGGCGGTGCCTGCCACTTTTGATACGCCCGTTCAAATATCCATCGCCTGCCCTGATGCGTGCCCGCAATTCATGGGCCGCCTTGTCCGCAATGTTAAAAACGGCCCGTCACCTGAATGGCTGCAAAAACGTCTGACCTCGATCGGCCTGCGCCCAATTTCGACGCTGGTCGATATCACGAACTTTTTTACCATCGGTCTTAACCGGCCGTTGCACGTGTTCGATGCCGATAAACTGAAGGGCAATATTGTCGTTCGCAAAGCCAAAGACGGCGAAACGCTTGCGGCCCTTAATGATAAAACCTACATGCTTGATGCCAGCATGACAGCCGTGTGCGACGACAGCGGCGTATTGGGCCTTGGCGGTATCATCGGCGGCACATCAACAGGCTGTGATGGTGCGACAACCAATGTGCTGATCGAATGCGCGTATTTCGATGCCATGCAAACGGCCTTGACGGGCCGTGCCCTGCAAGTCAATTCCGATGCGCGCTACCGCTTCGAGCGCGGGATCGACCCCGCTTTTCTAGCCGATGGCATTGAAATGGCGACACGCCTGATACTCGAGCTATGCGGCGGCGAGGCTGGCAGCGTTGTTGTTGCCGGCAGCGAGGCCAAGTGGCAGCGCCAGATTGCTTTCGACCCTGCGCGCACATTGAAGCTGGCAGGCATTGATATTGCCTTACCTGAACAGCAGCGCATTTTAACAACGCTCGGTTTTGCTGTTGATGCCAAATCAATACCGTGGGCTGTTACGCCACCAAGCTGGCGCCCTGATATTGAAGGCAGCGCCGACCTTGTTGAAGAAGTCATCCGCATCAACGGGTTTGATGCGATTACAGCCGTGTCTGTCACGCGCGATGGCATCATGACGAACGGCGCTTTATCGCCCGACCTCAAACGCCGGCAGGATACACGCCGCGCGCTGGCGGCACGCGGCCTCAAGGAAGCGGTTACATGGTCATTCATGCATAGTGCGCAGGCCGTGCGTTTTGAATCGGTCACGATGAATGACAACCAGCGTGCGGGCCTGACCCTCACCAATGCCATTTCATCGGAACTGGACCGCATGCGCCCCAGCATTCTGCCAAACCTGTTACAGGCAGCGCAACGCAATGCCGACCGTGGTTTGCCGAATGCGGCACTGTTTGAAATCGGGCCTGTATTCAACGGCACGGCACCAGCCGAACAGTTTTTTGCAGCTGCGGGCATCCGCCATATGGATATGGGCGACCGCCACTGGGCAAGCCCAGAGGCCGGGCGTGCCGTCAACGCGTATGACGCCAAGGCCGATGCATTAGCCGCGCTTGAAGTGTGCGGTATTACGGCTTCCAAAGTGCAGATCAGCCTTGATGCGCCCACCTATTACCACCCGGGTCGCAGCGGCACTTTGCGTCAAGGCCCCGTGGTGCTTGGCTGGTTCGGGGAATTGCATCCATCGGCCCTTGAAACGCTGGGTGTCAAAGGCCCGGCTGTGGGTTTTGAAATATTCATCTCGCGCGTGCCTGCGTCTAAAAAAACGGGTACAGCACGCCCGCTGCTGAAACCATCGCCCTTCCAGCCTGTGGCGCGTGATTTCGCGTTCATTGTCGATAAGGACGTCAGCGCCGAGGCGATTATCAAAGCAGCTGCAGCATCAGCCAAAGATTTGGTAACCCAGATAGACGTGTTTGACGTGTATGCTGGCAAGGGAATCGAGCCGGGTAAGAAATCCGTCGCGATTGCCGTCATCTTACAACCGCGCGAAAAAACCATGACCGATGCCGAAATTGATGCCGTAGGCCAGAGCATTGTCAAAGCTGTTGCGGATAAAACCGGAGCGAACCTGCGCGCATGACCTATTATTTCAAGACCAACAATAAAAGCGGCTTCCTTAACGCATCGGACGGAACAGACGCCAAGGCCGCGCGCCTTGTGGCGGTCACTACCAAAAAGCCGGCTGACGAGGAAACACCGCCATCGCCTTGGCTTGGCTGCGCCAGCACGGACGCCCTGTCGATCCTTGATCTTGGTACACCTGAAGGGCGCGAGGCTTTCGCCAAAACTGCGACCGAAGTGCCGCTATACCGCATTGCCATGGAATTGATTATCGATCGCGTATTATTTGATGCCTCGCGCGATGCCGACCGCATTAAAGGCGTTCGTCAGGCCTTCGCACCGGAAGAACCGCCTAAATCGGTGACCGACAGCATGGTTGAGAAATACGCGTTTGAAGGCAGCCTGCGCTTCCCCATTATTGCCAGCCGCAACAATTTGCAGCTGATCGAGCTGTATCTGAAACTGTTTGGTGCCGCCACGCCCGAGCACCCGACACGCCATGACCATCTGGCAGGTCTGTTCGGCGGTCATCCTGACCGTTTGATCGAAAAATATGACGGTGTCATGTGGCATGACATGGGCTGGGTGCGGTTCGACCGCGTGATTTATGATGCCGACCGCATCGATAGCGACCCTGAAGTGACGTTTGAATCGTATGTGACGCGCGGACGTACGGCTGCCGAAGCCCTTGCCGTAGCTGACTCACGCCAGTTACTGGCCGCCTGGATACAGGCCGAGCGTGTACAGCGCGCCCTGTGCCGCGATATTGATGCGACCTTGCGTATGTCGGATATCGTACGCCTGCCACGCTGGGTGCGGGCTGATATTTTCCGCATCCTTGAACGGGAGGCCATGAAGCAGGTTTTTGCCGAAGGCATGAGCCGCCACCTAAATGACTGGGCGGAATTGCGCCGCGCAACGCTGCTCGCGGACCCCATCGGTGCCAATGCGAAGGGCGAAGTATCACCCCTTATCCAGCAGCTGTTGAACCAGACATTAAGCGCCGACGCCCAATATTCAGGCAGTGCCGAGGCCTTTGCCATGCAGGCCGAACGCCGCTGGGCCGAAGCCGAACGGTTACTGGCTTCCTGATACTTCCTTTTACGCTTCTTCGTTGAACATCCAGCCTATGGCGGTCGTGCCGCCTTCGGTTACGCCAGACAATACCAGTTGCTGGGTTTTACGCGGTGCATGACCGGCGCCGCAATAGACGCTGGATTCGAGGGATAAATTCCCAGCTTTTTTTGAAAAACGCCAACCACCACCAGATGCCAGGCGCAATAAAGCGGCCTGCCCATCCTGTATCAATGATGCCTGCACTTTAGGGTGCAGATGAAAACGAATGGTATAGGCGGCCGGTTTTACCAAGGGTGCATCACTGGCCAGTCCATCTTCGCCTTCAAGCACGCGACCATCAGCCGAGAGCAACAGGCGGCGGGTATGCACCAGCCCATTCAAAGGTGCGTAACCATCATGCGACATCGTCAGCATAATGCCGCCATGCATGATATCACGGCGGGTGGTAATGTGCGTAGCGTTCCGGCCGATATGCCCGTCTTCACGAATTTCAAAAGCATTCCGGTCATCGACCGTCAGGGTTGAATGGGCGGCTGTTGCGCGTAAATGGTCGGTCCAAACGTCATCGGTCGGGTGGGTGGCGCAGTTGACGATCATACGGTCACGCCCCACACACATTTCAAAAGCCATCGGGCTTGCATGGCCGCCATGGTCGTGCGGGTGTGGGGCGGGGTAACCGCAATCAACGATGATTCCGGCGCGTTCCCGTACCAATGATTCGAAACCGGCATCTTCCAGCTGGCTAAGCGGTTTGCGAATACGCACCCCGCTGACCCGGAGCAATGAATCGAGGAAGGTCGTTTCATCTTCCCGGCTGCCGTGGAAGCAGGCGAGCTTGCCGTCCGGCATCCGGAAGAAGCGGATGGCGTACATGATTCGCTCAATCGCGGACTGAAGCGCGGTTGGCGCTGCTAGGCCACCGCGCACCAAAGCACCACGAATATCAATAAGATAGCGCGCAACCGTGACCGCCTTGGCAGGCGAACGGCTGATATGCATTCCCTCGCCATCAATTTCATCGACCAGCCAGTGATCGAGCCATCCGAGAGCCTGATTCAGGCGTGATTCACCATTTTCGATGCATAAACCGCCATAAATTTGCGCCCTGATGACTGCCAAAGCATCCAGCCCGTGAATCTTTTCCGGATGCACGCGGTCCAGATGACGGACCTGACGAATGAGGGACGCATAAAACGCCTCCAGAAATGCATCGTCACCACTGGCGCAGAAAAAATCATACCCCATCAGCCATGCGGCAATGCGTTCGGCGGTCACGGTAAAACCCCAGACGCCTTCTTGCCAGCGCATGTTGGTGTCCATCCATTCCTGCATCAGGATACGGCCGAACTTACGGGAATTATCACCACCCAGAGCACGCAAGTCGCGCAGCCATTCAAAGCCATGAATAACCATACAGCGGCGCGGGTCTTTGGCGATGGCCTTGTCGGTCCAGACACCAGCATCAAGCGGAATGGTCAGGCCGTTATCATCGAGCTGGCGAGCAGATACGCCGCGCCCGCGAATAGAGTCGCCCATCCATGGGTCGGGCGGCAGCATGACCAGACGGTCGGGGATGGTGCCGCCAGCCAACGACCAGCTATAAAGGGGGCGCGCTATCAGACGCATGGCACCGCGGTTGCGGGACGGGTCAAGCAGGTCAGCCAAAAGGCTCATGCGGCACCCCGCAAGGCTTTGATATAATTAGCATACTGGGCAGGACCATCTTTGAATACGGCCGTGCCTGCCACCAGCACATCGGCACCTGCAGCAATGGCCTTCCTGGCCGTTTCGGGCGTGATACCGCCATCGACTTCCAGGTCAATTGGCCTGCCGGTGACTCGAATACGCTCTTTCACGGCGGTAATCTTGTCCTCAAGCGGGATATACGCCTGCCCGCCGAAACCGGGGTTGACCGTCATGACGAGGATCAGGTCCACCAGTCCCATCACATGGTCGATGGCATCGACAGGGGTTGCCGGATTCAAGGCCACACCTGCCTTTTTACCCATAGCCCTGATGGCCTGTAGGGATTTATGCAAATGGGGGCCCGCTTCAGGGTGGATCGTTATGATGTCAGCACCTGCATTGGCAAACGCCTCGAGATAGGGGTCGGCGGGCGCGATCATCAGATGGACGTCGAATATCTTTTTGGTATGTGGGCGCAGCGCCTTCACCACATTCGGGCCTATTGTCAGGTTGGGGACAAAGTGCCCATCCATCACATCGACATGGATATAGTCGGCGCCAGCTTCATCAATCGCGCGCACCTCTTCGCCCAGTTTTGCGAAGTCGGCCGATAAAATCGAGGGTGCGATCCTGATTGAGGAGGTGTTCATGGTATCAGTCTGATAAAATTGTGGAATTAGGCGTGCACTTAAGATGCCTGTGTATTTGTTAAAGTATAGGGATTCGAGGTCCGCACATCAACGGATGACATTGATATTTATTGTTTTTGCAGCAATGCGAAGAAGAACCCATCCATACCCCCCTGGTCGGCCAAAATGGTCGGAAAAGTACGGAAACCAAAACCGCCCTTACCTGTCTTCACAAAGGGCTTCAAGTCTTCAGCAATCGTAGTTATCTGTTTGAAATCTTTATAATGATTCAGGAACACCTCAACCTGATTCTCACCCTCTTCGACCTCAAGGGAGCACGTGCAGTAGAGCAATTTGCCATCCTGCGCCAGCAATTCAGTGGCTCGACGCAGCAAATCACGCTGGGTCAGCGCATTTTTAGACACTGAAATTTCACTGTGAATCCAAGGGTGTTCAGGATGACGCCTTAAAGTACCCGTTGAGGAGCACGGGGCATCGAGCACAATCACATCGAACCGGTCATCAGTGCGCCAGTGATGCGCGTCGCTCACGACCGTGGTGACAGCGTCAGGCCCCATGACGCGCATGATATTTCCAGTGACCCGCTGCATACGTGACCCAGAAACGTCCAGCGCAGTGACCCGCGCACCTGCAGCTGCCAGTTGCAATGTCTTGCCGCCTGGTGCCGCACAGACATCCAGAACCGACTTTTGTGAAACATCCCCTAACACTTTGATTGGTAAGGAAGCAGCGGCGTCCTGCACCCACCATGCGCCCTCGGTAAAACCGGGCCATGACGCTATCTGACCAACGCCTTGACGCACCCGCACCGAGCCGGGGACGATAACGTCACCATCGAGTTTTTGCGCCCACTCAAGTGATGCATGAGCATCTTTAATGGTAAGGTCGATCGGCGCTTCCTGCCCCATAGCCTTAACCAGAGTACGGGCTTCGGACTCACCGTAGGATACCACCCAGCGTTTGCGCAGCCATTCGGGCAGCGTATCCAATGCGTCGGGCGTTGTTGTCACAAGCGTATCACGTTGACGCTGAACCGACCTAAGTACCGCATTTATAAGCCCTTTTTGGCGCGATAGGTGCAGTGACCCAGCGGCTGACACAGTGGCATGAACGGCTGCGTGCTCGGCCACATCCATATAAAGTATCTGGACGACGCCCACCCTTAACAGCTGGTGGAGGAGCTTTGGAGAGGGGGCGCGCTTGCGGTCCATTATCTGGCGCAATACAGTGTCAATGGCAGGTAAGTTCCTGAAAGTAAAACCACAAATAGCATGGACAAGACGCCTATCTGCGTCTGAGAGGCGATATTTAGCCCCCACGCGGTCAAGGGCTTCATCAAGGGTTACACCACGTTCGAACACTTGCGCCAGCGCATGCGTCGCCGCTACGCGACTTTCAACACCTTGATTATCTTGTGAAATCTCATCCATTTACGGTCATGGCGCGCAGTCTGCGCACCCTTTCATCGGTCGAGGGGTGGGTCTTGAAGAGGCTATCGACCCCATTTAGGTGCAGCGGGTTAATGATAAACATATGGGCAGTCGCCGGATTCGATTCGGCTGGATAGTTGTCGATGATTTGCGCATCGCCTGCAATCTTTTCCAGTGCATCGGCGAGCCAGTTAGGCTTGCCACAAATTTCGGCCCCCATGCGGTCGGCCTCATACTCGCGTGAGCGGCTGATCGCCATTTGTACAACCATGGCGGCTATGGGTGCGAGTATCATGACGAGGATACCAGCGAGATGATTGCGCCGCCCATCCTCGGACCTGACCCCCATGAACATGGCCATATTACCAAGCATACCAATGGCACCGGCCAGCGTTGCCGTGACCGTCATTGTTAACGTGTCACGGTTCTTCACATGCGCCAGTTCGTGGGCTAAAACACCTGCAATTTCGGCCATTGTTAGGCGGCGCAGCAGACCCGTCGATACAGCCACGGCTGCGTTTTCGGGGTTCCGGCCCGTGGCGAAGGCGTTAGGTTGGTCATTATCGAAAATATAAGTGCGCGGGGTTGGCAGCCCTGCATTACCAGCCAGTTGTGCCACCAAGGCCGTGAGGCCGGGTGCCGATGCTTCGTCGGCCGGCTGGGCGCGATACATGGCCAAGGCCATGCGGTCGGAATTCCAGTAGGCGAATAGATTGGTCAGGCACGCGAAGCCAAAGGCGATCAGGGCACCGCCCCGTCCGCCAACGGCCATACCGATTACCATAAACAAGGCAGTCATTGCTGCCATCAACAAGGCTGTTTTTACAAAACCGTTCATGTCTTCTCCTGATCGGCCACGGTGTTCTCCAGCGTGTGGGCGTGGTCAATGATCAGGGTATAGATAGCGCGCAGCAGGGTGCCATCCAGCCCCTTGGCATCGGCCATGGCAGCCACGCGGTTTTTAACCGCCTCAGCCCTCTCGGACTGGACGACGGGTATGTTCTGGCTGGCTTTGATGAGACCGACGTCATGGACGATTTTAAAGCGTTCGACCAGCAGGGTTACCAGCTGTTCGTCAATCGCATCAATTTTTGCCCGCGAATCCTTGAGAATATCCATGCCCCAGTTTCACAGAATCGTGCGAATCGGGCAAGGCGGTGGATAGAGGTAAAGGCTTAAAGATCGAGTTCGATCATCACGGGGACGTGGTCGCTCGGCTGGGTCCAGTCACGCGCATCGGATAGGATTTTATACCCTTTCAGATGATCCTTCAGCGGGGGGGTTACCCAGATGTGGTCGAGGCGGCGGCCACGGTTGGATGCCTTCCAGTCCTTATTGCGGTACGACCACCATGTATAAACCTTTTCAGGTTCAGGGGTAAAATGCCGGATGGCATCGACCCAGCCGATACTGTTTTGCATGGCCGTCAGTTTTTCGACCTCGATGGGGGTGTGGGACACAACATCAAGAAGCTGTTTATGCGACCAGACGTCATTGACCAGAGGGGCGATATTGAAATCACCTACCACAACTATAGGGTCCGTACGCGTGTACGTGTCAGCAAAAAATTTACCCATTTCATCGACGAAGCCAAGTTTATGGGCGAATTTTTCATTCACATTTACATCGGGAATATCGCCACCGGCAGGAATATATAAATTATGAATCTGCACCGGCTTTTTAAATTTTGGCGATATCACTTCAACAGCGGCATGGCGACAATCGGCCTTGCCGAAACGGTCCCATTTATCGACCGTGTGGAAGGGCACGCGCGATAAAATCGCCACGCCGTTATAGCCCTTCATGCCGGTGAAATGCGCGTGCTCATAGCCCGCATCACGGAAGATTTTTTCAGGGAATTGAGGGTCAGGGCATTTGGTTTCCTGCAGGCACACGATATCGGGCGCCAAGGCTTGTATTGCCTTGATGACAAGCGGCGCGCGCAAGCGTACCGAATTGATATTCCATGTCAGGATTTTCATTTTTAAAACGGCAGTTTGAAATCAGCCGGCAAGCCCATACCCGCCATCATTTTTCGTGTTTCATCGGCCATTGTTTCATCGGCTTTACGGCGCGCATCGTTCATCGCCGCCTTGACCAGATCTTCGAGCATAGCTGCGTCGGCGGGGTCGATAACGGATGGCTGGATTTTCACGGAATCAACACGGCCCTTGCATGTCATCATCACGGTCACCGCACCGCCACCGGCGGCGCCCGTTACGTGTACGTCTGCCATTTTATCCTGCATTTCGGCCATTTTGCCTTGCATGTTCTTGGCCTGCTGCATGATCTGCATGATATTCATTTGCTATTCGTCCTTGTCTGTTTTGGTAATGGTATGAATTTCGGCACCGGGAAATGCCAACAAGATGGCTTGAATATTCGGGCTTTCAAGCACGGCTTTACGCAAGGCTTCTTTGGCGCTTTCGCGTTTTTGTACGACGGTTGCGTCGCCTTGCGCACCCGATACGCTGATGATCCATCGCTGGCCTGTCCAGCCTTGTAAATGCGATGACAGCTTTTGCGACAGATTGGCCGGAGCCTCAGGCGTTGGGCGGAATTCAAAGCGACCTACCTCGAATTTCACGGGGTGCGCGTAGTTCATCAGCTGGCTTGCCAAAAGCATCTCGCCCTTGTCTTCGCACAGTGTAATCAGCGCTTCGAATGTTTCAGGGTTAAGGCCTGTATCAAGCGGGGATGATTGCGCCTGCAACATCGGCGCTGGTGCCGCCATTGCCAGCATCGCACCACCGCCACCGGCGATGGCCATCAGCGTTGGCGGGTTGCCGCCGCCGTGATCGTTTGGCGATGATGCCATGGACGGCGCATGTGTATGTGCGGGTGTACGCATATCGCCACCACCGCCAGCATTGCCCATTGAAATGGCACCGGACTGGATATCGCGGATAAGCCGCGCGGGGTCTGGCAGGTCGGCTGCATAAATGAGGCGCATGAGCGCCATGTCGGCCGCACCGCGCGGGTCGGCTGCGTATTGCGCTTCCTGCAGGCCCTTGAGCAGGATGCTCCAAGCCCGCTGCAGGGCCGGCATCGGCAAATCACGCGCCAAAGCTTTGCAGCGGGCGGCTTCGGCCACTGGCAGGGCCGTGTTTTTGAAGGCTTCATCGCGCAGTTCCAGCGCCTTGAGCAGCGTTAGGTCGTGCGCGGTTTCAAGCAGGTCTTGCAATACGACCAGCGGGTCGGCGCCCGCCTGATGCTGGCGCTCCATAATCGAGAGCGCCTCGCCCACATGCCCCGCCATGGCGGCTGAGAACAGCGATAACGTGAGCGACCTGTCAGCCAGGCCCAGCATACGCGCCACTTCATCAAGCTTCACGACGCCCTGACCGAGCGCGATGGCTTGGTCGAGCAGGCTTAAACCATCACGTACCGAGCCGTCGGACGCGCGGGAAATGGTGGCGACGGCTTCATCTTCAATTTCCACACCTTCCTTGGCGCAGATATTTTTGAAATGGGCCGAGAGCACATCGACATCAACACGGCGCAAATCAAAACGCTGGCAGCGCGAGAGAACGGTTACCGGCACTTTGCGGATTTCAGTGGTCGCGAAAATGAATTTCACATGCTCTGGCGGTTCTTCCAATGTCTTCAAAAGGGCGTTAAACGCCGCTTTGGAGAGCATGTGCACTTCGTCGATAATATAGATTTTATAGCGGGCCGAGACAGGCGCGTAACGCACACCATCGAGAATTTCGCGAATGTCGTCCACGCCTGTACGCGAGGCCGCATCCATTTCCATGACGTCGGGGTGGCGGTCTTCGGCGATGGCGCGGCAGATGGCGCAATCATCCGTCGGGCCCGTGGTGGGGCCTGATTTGCCATCAGGCCCTGTGTAATTGAGGGCTTTGGCGATAATGCGCGCGGTTGTGGTTTTGCCGACACCGCGTACGCCCGTGAGCATAAAAGCATGTGCCACGCGGCCTGAATTGATGGCGTTGCTGAGGGTACGGACCAGCGCGTCCTGCCCGATCAACTCGTCAAAATGACGGGGGCGGTATTTCCGCGCGAGGACGCGGTAAGGCTGGGTCGATTCGGCTTGTGTCATAGGATTCATGTATCGCCTTTGGGTGGCGAGGGCAACCGATGGCGGCGTTTGGTCCGCAAGATATTCGGGACGAATTTTCCGGTTGGCAAAAAATGAATAGGAAGCTGGACAACGACCCGAAGCAAATTCGTTACGGCTGCTGCCTCTCGGCTCTGACCGGATTGGCGAAGCATTCGCCCGCCGCCAACTTCCCGCCGCAGGATCTAGGGCATTACGCCCTAAAATGCAAGTCTATCGCGGTATTATTACGCGGCGGCCAGGCGCATGCGGCCCAAAAGCCCTGGTGCAGGTTGCTTTTTCACCACTGCGGCACGCGCTTTGTCTTGCGCTGCCTGTTCGGCTTCCAGCGCGGCATAGTCGGCTGCGCCGAAGCCCATGATGGAACCTGCGGCTATCAACGCCAGTTCACGCGCGCGGGCAGCCATTTCAAAAGCAGGCATGTTTGATGTATCAGGGTAATCACGCTCAAACTTGGTTAGCGGCTTTTTAGACATTGGCTTACTGCTCCCTATTCGTGGATCTTTCATGATCCTATATCGCGGTTTTTGTATTATGGCAAATTTTTTGATGTTTGCATCTGCCCGTAAAAAACCTTAAGAGAGATACGCTTCGCAAGTCACGCTGCAGCCGCGAAAAGTTTTTCAGGCTATTCTCCGCGTGCACTTTAGGGCCGTTGTAGCTCAGGGGTAGAGCATCGCATTCGTAATGCGAGGGTCGTAGGTTCAAATCCTATCAACGGCACCAGTTTTTCTGAATGCTAGAATTTGCTGTTCTGCATCATTCTGACTGCCTGTTTTTGCTACTAAAAATGAAACGGCTGTAGAAGAAGCTCAAGCCTATCAGGCTGACACCAAGACCAAAGAACGAGAATACGCGGTACAGGCCCGTGAGTGCGGAAGCATCGAACAAAAAGACCTTGCCTACCGTCAACAGCAGGAAAACGAGCGAGGCCGCGCGGCAGACCTTACTGCGCCTGATAAGCCCAAGACCTAGAAGTACAGCGCCGGTCACAAGCCATGCGATGGAATAACTGTAATTTTCAGCATCGCCCATGACATCATCGCCCAGCTGACTGCCATGGAATAGTTGGCGCACATTCAGAGAGACAAGAGCAAACAACAGGCCAAAGGCCGCAACTTTGCCGAAAATTGCCAGACTCGGTTCTGTGGCGCGTTTTGCCAAGTATGCAGCCAAGCCTACACCCAAGCCGTATGTGAGGGTAATGGCATTAATAATCGGCAAGCCGCCGACAAAAGCCGCGCTATCGTAAAGGGGATTGAGTAGCAGGACATCGAAATAAACGACCCGAAGCAACGCCAATACCACCAGCACCAGACCTTGTTTATTCTTCTCGGCCACGGCCACACCAACAGCCCCTATAAAGGCTGTAACGATGCCACGCTCAATGAACCCAGCATGGGTCAGGAAGACGTTGCTACCATCACCGAACATCACACCCCGAATGATATAATAGCCGGATGCCAATACGAGCAGCAGGCTAACACTCAGAAGGGTATTTGACAGGCGCGTATCTGCTGCCGACTGTCTGGCGTGCGTATAGGCGGCTAGGCCCGTAAATAGGGCAGGCAATAACAAGCCGATTGTCGGTGACAGCAATGCAAAACTGGCAATGCTGTAAGGAATGCGCGCGTGGGACAAACTGCTTAGCCCAAGCTGGGCAAACAGCAGTAACTGCCCGATATTGCAGGCAAAAAATGCAAGCGTCAGCACAAAACTGATGGATTTGAGAAACGCGATACCCGTACGCCCATAGACCCAGATTGTCGCCAGGACCTGCGCTGCAAACGCCAGCGGCAGATCCTGATACGGCAGCATGATGACGAGCCCTGACGATATGAACACCGTCGCCGCGAAGGCATATACGGAGACAAGGTAATTCTGGATAAACGCATCAGCCTGATATTTTATGCGTATTTCGGCTGCCTGCAATACCGAGACAGATGCCAACAACAATGCAACAGCACCACCTATATTATCAGCCACGAAATTTTGTTTGTAGCCGATGAAATAAAGCGCAATAGCTGAAACAATTTGCCCGACAGCCCAAAAACGCGGGTCGGTTACCTTACGCATAATGAAGGCGGGCAACAGTACATAAATGGTGACAAAGGCCGCATACACGATTAGGGCATTCATATCCTCCGCAAGGTAAATCCATATACATAGCAACAGCAGATCGGCCCCCAGTTTGGCGGCCAGCGCGTTGCGGTAAATATGAGGCCGCATATAGGCAAGCGCCATGCAGCCCAGCGTGACAATGCCCAGCATCGACCAATCGAAAAGCGATAGCGTAACCTTGAAGCCGAGAATAAGGATCGTCAGGGTTGCGCCTCCGAGCGAAAGGAAATTGAGAACATGTACAGGCATGGCTTTTGCGCCGTCAGCATTTTCAGCCGACATGTATTTTGCCGTAAGCGTGCCAACTACAACGCAAATTGCTACGCCAAACAGGACGAGCACGAATGCGTCTTCAGGCTGGAAGGCGGTCAGGTACCAGAAACCGGTCCATGAAAACACAGCACCGAGCGTGATAGCAGCCAAGAGCCACCAGCCATTGCGTGCCATAAAAGCTAGAAGACCAGAAGATAAAATGAACAGATAGATAAAAAGGGTTGCGACGTTCGGGCTATCGGAACTGACCAGCGCAGGCGTAAGCATGCCCCCCAGTAGCGCAAACACGGCAATCGGCTGACCATGCCTGAGCGACAATATCACTGCCATAACCGTTACAATTGTCATGCCTGTAAAGCCAAATATAGGCGGCAGAAACCCATAAAGACTAACACCCGCATAAAGGCTGACATACAGAATGACCAGACCCGCCCCAGCGAACCCCTGTGCCATGCGTTTATAATTGGCAATTTGCGGACGCCCGACCAGCCATTGCGCCGCCCCCACAAGCGCCAGACCAAATGCACCTCCCATGATGAGGCGCGGTAGTGGCCCGAACAAACCGGCCTCGATTGAATATTTTACCAAAAAGAATGCGGCAAAAATAAGCGATACGGCACCGATCCACACGGTCAGGCGAGTTGCGATGTTTCGCTCAAATACGCCTTCTTCGCGCTTTATGGCTGGTGCTGCGGCAGAGGCAGAAATCGGTTTTGGCACATAAGATATTTCAGGCAGTAAATTGTCTTCATCTATCGTGGGTTCGGGCACTGTTACACGCGGCACCAGAATCACATCCTCTTCCAGCGCGACTGCTCCTTCGGGCGCGGGGGCCACAGCTTCGAAAGGTGTTTCGTAAGGCTTGATATGCGCTGTGCCGCCGCGCAGCGCTTCCAAATCAGCTTTCAAGCTGTCGATTTCATCCTGCATCCGGCTTAGGCGCGGTAGGCTGATCCATGGTATAAGTAAGCTGCCCGCAATAAAAAGACCACCACCTATAAGCAATACTTTCATATGGCACCCAGCAGGTTGTAACGAAACAATGCCCGATTATAATATTGTATATTGCCCTCACAAGAAATGGGTAAAACATTAAAATGAGTCCAAAGAGTGCCGAACCTTTCATGCCCTCGGGCTGTTAGGCATTCATGACGACGCATTACAACAAGACAGATTTTCCGGTGAGCGGCATACGCCGCTACCTTGAGACGGGGCCGGTTGTGCTTGTTTCATCGCAGTGGCGCGGGCGCACGAATATCATGACTATGGCATGGCATACCGTCATGGAATTTACGCCGTCACTCATCGGATGTGTGATTTCGGGTGCCAACCACAGTTTTGATATGATCCGTAAATCACGCCAATGCGTCATCAATCTGCCCACCGTTGATATGATTGATACGGTTGTGAGCATCGGCAATACATCGGGTGCTGATACCGACAAGTTCGATACATTCGGTTTAACGCCCGCCAAGGCTACAAAAGTAAAGGCACCGCTGATACGCGAATGCTACGCCAATTTTGAATGCCGCCTGCATGACGATGCGATGATCGATAAATATAACTTCTTCATTTTCAAAGTTGTGAAGGCGCATGTAGCAACCACGCCCGCCTACCCCAAAACTATCCATTACACGGGTGACGGGGTTTTTATGGTGGCAGGCAAAACCATCAGCCGCCGTGGCGATTTCAAGCCGGAGATGCTTTAGAGCGTGTTTATCCAGCCACGCAGGGCTTCGGCCGCTTTTTTCCAGTGCGGGTCGAGCATTGTGGAATGGGCGAGGCCATCAATGAGCGTTGGTTTGACACCGTAATACATCGCGGTTTTCCAGACTTCATCGGACGGGATCAACTGGTCGTCCTTCCCGCCCAGTACGAACATCGGCGGGGCGAACCACGGCATGGGCGCGAAGGTTGTGAAGCCTTGTAACTCCAAACTAACGATGCGCGATTCATCCTGCACGCGGCGCATGAAGGTGGCATAGGCTTCGTCAGGCAAGTCAGCCGAGAAAAGGGCCGCGCGCATGACGGCAGGGTCAGCTGAATCAACGCCCGCTGTAATCATTTTCGAGAATTCATGGAACAGGCGCGGCGCTGTCATGCCCATGCGCCAGGCCGATGGGCCCAGCCCCCAAGGCGGCACCGATGCCAGCAAGCCAGCGCCTTTGGCATCCCCGCCGCAACGCAGCCAGTTTTGCACGACGGCCCCACCTAGCGAGTGGCCGATAACAATGACCGGCCCGCCGATGGTGCGTACGGCTTCATCGACATCGGCGGTGTAATCGCCCAGCGTCCATGTCAGCAGGCCGCCATGACCTTCGCTGCCCGCATGGCCGCGCAGGCTGAGCGCGTAGCTATCAAAACCGGCATTGGCGAAATAGGGCAGAAAATGCGCGGCCCAAACCCATGCGCCCACACAGATACCGTGGACAAAGAGCAGTTTTGTGGGGTGGGCTTTGCCCCGTGCGCGCTGGGAAATGATTTCGAGTTTCATTTCCTGACTATAGCACAAAACGCCTCCTGATTGTGAACAGCCATACGCCCGCCTTGTGTATTCAAAAAAGCGCCCTACATCGTATTGCCATATGCATATATCCAGACAAATGAAAATGACGATCCTCATCATGGTGGTGGCTGCAATAGCCCTGTTTGGAACGGCGATTGCCACATCAACCGACTGGCGTTCCGCCCCGCGCGACAGTGCCGGTATTGCCCCGTTACCCACCGTTGAAAAACAGGCCGTGGTGCAGGTTTATGCCGCGCGCGCGATCAACTGGCGCGGGTGGTTCGCCGTCCATACATGGATTGCGACCAAAGAGAAAAATGCCGACCATTACACGGTTTACCAAGTGATGGGCTGGCAGTTATACCGCACCGGCAAATCCGCCCGCATCGAGACCGACCTGCCCGACCGTTACTGGTTTGGTGCCAAGCCTTTGCTTGTATCATCCCTTATCGGGCCTGCGGCCGAAAGTGCCATCCCCAAAATTAAGGACGCCGCCAAAAGCTATGCGTACCCCGAAGCTTATCGCTTGTGGCCGGGCCCCAACAGTAACACCTATATTTCCCACATCATCCGGAGCGTACCTGAAATGGGCGTGGAGCTGCCGCCAAATGCCATTGGCAAGGACTGGATGGGGCGCGGCGATATTTTCGGCCCGTCTGAAACGGGAACGGGTTACCAGTTATCGCTGCTGGGGGCACTGGGCATTACAATTGGCCGCGCCGAGGGGGTCGAGATCAACATACTGGGCCTTAGCTTCGGCATCGACTTTATGCGCCCCGCGCTCAAGCTGCCCTTCGTTGGCCGTATTGGCATGACCGACGCGCCGGTTCAGTAACCCACCATCATTTTCCAAAATATTTTACAGCCCCGAATATTTGCCATATAAATAAACCCCGTAGCAGGGGTTTATAACAATGATCATTACACCAGCCATCAAAGACATGGTTGCGCGCATTGATGCGCTGGACGCAAACGATGCCTCGCAGCGCGATGCGTTGCTTACGCAATTTGTACAAATGGTTGCCGCGTCTTGTGCTACGCCGGAAAACAAAGCCCTCTATGCGAAGCCCGCAAGCAGTGTGCTTGAGCCCTACCCGATGGATGCCGACGGTTACGCGCTGGCCTTTGACCCGCTGCGCGACGAAGCGGGCTTTAGAAACACATGGCAGCGTTACGGCATGGTTGTAGGGCGCGATATTATTGCCGGTGATGTGTGCCACAAAACAATTACAGGCGTGCGCCGCGCCTTTACCGCGCTTACACAAAACCGCGCTGACTTGGCCGATGCCAGCACATGGCATGCCATGCCGAGGGATACGCAGGGCACACCGATTTTAACCCGCGGCTTTTTTGAAATTTATCACGACGACATGCTGGCCCAGTTGCGCCAGAATATGCGCGCCTATCTGCACCATGTGCTGATATGGGGCCGGGCCGATTTATGGACGAGTTTCGACCGCCTTGGCATCAAGCTACCGCACCATGAAGAATCGGCAGCGCTGCCTTTACATGTCGACCAAAACCCCAATGTGCACCCCGATTTCAAAACCGTGCAGGGCGTACTGGCCCTGACGGATTGCCCGACCGAACGCGGTACATTTTTAGGCGTGCCGGGGTCTCGTGCGCATTTTGCAGCTTACGGTGCCATGGCCAAAAATAACGGCGAGCATGTTGAGCTAGATGTGAATGCGCCGATTGCCAAAACCTTGCTGGCCCATGCGCAACCCATACCGTTACGCGCAGGGCATTTCGTTTCGTGGGATAGCCGCACCAGCCATGCCAACACTGAAAATATATCAAACGATATGCGGATGGTGTTTTACATGGCGGCAGGACCTGCCCGCGAAGATAACACCGATGCAGTCGCCGCGCGCTTGGATGCCCTGCAAACAGGAATTGGTAGTAACGTACGTGAAGCCCTGATGCACGCGAGCAAAAAGCCGCGCTACACAAACCCCGATGCGCTGGCGCGCATCCGTACCCCCGAACAACTGACGATATTAGGAAAGCTGCTTTATGGCACCGAACGATACAGCACGATTACCGCACCGGCTGTTGCTTAACGCCGAGCCGTTCGGGTTTGGGCCCACGGCGGCAATTGCCAGCTTCTTCCCGTATCTGCGTGATGCGTTTGCAAGCGTGGGGTATGTGGGCAAGAAACACACGCTCGATTTACAGCGCGACCTGCCTTACGCCGCCATCCACGATATGACGAATGTACCCAAACCGGCACGCGGCGACATGCTGCGCCCCGTAATGGAAGGGTACGATATTCTACTCACGGCGATGGACCATAAAGTGGCAGAGATTGCCAAGGAAGCAGGCCTCAAGGTCATCTATTATGATGCGCTGGCATGGTACTGGCCTAACTTTCCGGCATCGGTTACCAACAGTGATGTGTATATAGCCCAGAATTTTTTTGGTGTTGATGCGCGCCTCAATGACGTATTCGCAAACCACGCAGCCGCCCATATTGTGCCGCCGATTGCCCCCGCGCCGCGCGCGCCGCAACCACGCGAACATGTGCTAATTAATTTAGGCGGCTTGCAAAACCCGTTCTGGCCTGTAGCCGAGGTTGTGGAATATGCGCGCACGATGATCCCCATTTTACGCCGCGCTGTACCTGCCAATACCAAAATCATCATCGCGGGGCCGGAGGCCGTTGCGAATGCGATGGCCGATTACGGCGTAACGACTTACCCGCGCGCGCAGATGGAAGATGTACTGGCACGAACGCATGTGGCCTTCATGACCCCCGGCTTAGGCAATATTTACGATGCCGCCGCCTTCAACGTGCCGACCATATGGCTGCCGCCTGCCAATGACAGCCAAGGCCAGCAGCTTAAAATTATGGAAGTGCATGATATGATTGACGCCGCGCTTGACTGGGCGCCGGTGCTTGGCAATGCGGGTATCGATTACAGCCGCGACCAGCCAAGCGTACTGGCGGCGATTGCCCAGACTGCCACACGCCTTGCCCGCGAGCCGCAATTGCAGGCACGCCTATGCGATATAGCGACCGACCATTTTTACACCATCAGCCGCAAGCGCGACAGCAAGTCGGTTGCCATCACGCAGCGCTTCGGTTGCGGTGGTGAGCGGGCGGTAGCCGATATTGTTATAAAAGCGGCACAAGGCATCAAGGCCGCGCGGATGCATTATGCCTGAGGTGTTTGCCACCATGGCTGGCGGGCTTACGGCACGGTTTGATACCGCGCGCGACATCCGTGCGCAAGCATTGCATTTCGGCGCGCATATTCCGGCCTTTGCGTTTGTCGATACTGCACCTGATAAAATCGATATCGAGATGGGCGATATCGCGTTGCCTGATGCTTACCATTTATTATACGGCCATGTGCGTAAGGCCTTACTAGCGCGTGACAACTACCCCGTACACGCGGCATGCGTGGGCGGTGATGCAGGGTATGCGCTGCTCGTCGGCCATTCGGGCTCCGGCAAAACCACGCTGACAGAAAAACTGCTGGCTCAAGGTTATAAACTTTACTCAGGCAACAAGACCGTGATGCGCAAACAAGGTGCCGGATTACAGGCCATTGCTGGCACACGCACCATGACGGCGCTTGATGCAACGTTCAATCGCCGTGCCTATTTATTGCCTGATGCCGCGTATGCGCCAACGCCTACCGTGCCCATCAAAAACATATTCATCGTGCGCGTGAATGACGGCGTGGCCGAAGACCAGCGGCTGGAACCCTTAAGCGCGCTGCACACGCTTTACCCCTATTTCATGGACGCGGTGAATGCCGATGTAATTGTGGACGGTAAAACCGTATTTGACGGCCATGTTGATATGGGCGTTAAAAACCGACTGGTGGAAACATTGGGCCGCGCGCTTGATACGATCCCCGTGCGCAAAATATCAGGCTCCATCGCGTATATGGCGCAGCGCGTGATAGCCCCATGACGCGGCCTAAAATATTATGGGGCGTGTGCGGCATTGCGCACGGGCATATTTTCCGGCAATTGCCGTTGATCGAGCATTTTCAAAATTCCTGCGATATCGTGATTTATGGCTACGGCAATAGTTATGATTATTTTGCCAAGCGCTACGCGAACCAGAGCCATATCACCGTATTACCCGTGGCCGTGCCCTTCTGGGTTGGCAATGCCGAGGGGCTTGATTTCGAGGCGACTGCAAAACACCCTGCCAACCAGATGAATTTCGACGCCATCAATGCCGACACCATGGCACAGACCATGCGCGTGATGGGTAAGCCCGACCTCGTTATATCGGATTACGAGCCCGTATCGGCCCAGTATGCCTATGCGCATAACGCGCCCTTGGTGACGCTCGACCAGCAAAGCAAATATCTGATCGGCGATTTTCCTGAGCCGTTGAATGGCCAGACATATCAGGACGAAGTCATGCGCTTGCGTATGTTCTTTCCGCATGCGGCCGCGCGTTTGGCTTGCTCATTTTTCAATGTGGCAGCACGCAGCCATATGCCGGAAGACGTAACCGTGTGCCCGCCCGTTCTAAGCGATACCATCATGGGCATTGTGCGTGCACCTGTTACGGGCCGCCCCGCCTTACTGGTTTATCTTTCATCACAGCAACCGTTTAACCAGAGCCTTGATGAAGTCTATGCCGTATGCCGCGCCCTACCGCAGGCCGACTTCCATATTTTTGCCAAAGGGTTGCCCGTGACCGACAACGGCAATATCAGCACATACCCGCATGGTGATGATGCGTTTTTTGACGTGCTGGCAAAGTGTAACGGTATCGTGGCGACTGCCGGCCATTCGCTGGCGTCAGAGGCCATGCATCTGGGCATTCCCGTCTATGCGGTGCCATTGCCCCTATATGAACAACAGATGAACGCGCATGTCATTGCACAAAACGGCTTTGGCGTATCACACCCGTTACTCGCACCGCCATTGATGGATGCGTTTATTGAAAATCTGCCGCTTTATGCGGCGAATATTGCCGCCGACAACACGGCATTGTTACGCACCAACGGCCTGCCCGCGCTTGTGGCCTGCATAAACCGGCATTTAAGGCCGTAAGAGCCCTGGCACGTTTTTTGCAAATACCGTATCCACCAAACCCTAGCTCGTGGATGCGCTATGACAATCAGTTCCCTTACCAGCCTGATGGCTGGCCAGAAAAGCCTCGTCGATTACCTCAATACCAACAGTTCGACTTCGTCATGGTACACGAAGGGTACGGGCAGCACGACGAACAACGCATCGCTTGTCAGTACCCTTAATGGCGATGACAGCGGCGACACGGTAAGCCTATCGGCACAGGCGCAACAGTTGCTGGCGCAAGCACAGTCAAAAAACACCACCAGCACAACCTCTACGGCTACCGCCACATCAAAAGCACTTACCGGCGCCAAAAACTTCCTGACCCAGTTTTTTACCGATAGCGGTATCGACCTCAGCAAAGCCAGCGATGAAACCGTATCGCTGATTAAGGGTATCCAGAAGGTCATTGATGATTCAGGCGCCACCGCTCAAGACAGCACGATTGACGGCATGACCGCCAAGGCCAGCCATGGCAACCGCAAGTCATTTACCATTGCGGGCACCGACCAGCGCATATCGCTGACGGTCACCTACGCGCAGGGTAAGCCCACCAAAATGACCGTGACCGAAAGCGTCAACGGCAAAACAACGACGGCAGATATTACCGTCAAATCAACCGATGGCACACCCACGACCATTGATGTGAGCCGCACGCAAAAGGCCTATAACCGCTTTGGCGGGATGATCGGGTCCAGCAAATCGGCCCTTCTGACGCTGGATGTTTACACGGCCTCATAATCACAGGATGGCCACTGGCCTTAACGCCCTATAACCCTTATGATATTTATAAAATATAAGGGGCTTTGACATGCGCTTCGATCTTGAATCGATCGATCGGAATACGTTTTATCGTACGCTGGTGATTATCATTTCAGTCTCCCTCATTCTATGGGGGTGCCTTGTTATTTTGCAGCCGTTCATTCCGGCTTTCTTACTAGCAACAATTTTCACGTTGGCGACATGGCCTTCATTTGTATGGCTCAAAGACAAACTGCATGGCCGCAAGACCCTTGCCGCCTTTACCATGACACTTGCGCTGGCCTCATGCTTTTTGCTGCCGATGGTGTTTCTAGGCTCCAGCCTGGCTGATAATTTCGGCCGTCTTTATTCGGAAGTGCTTGAACCCGTTCTCAACAACCCTGGTAATGCGCCCGTATGGCTGCATGATATTCCAGTTATAGGCGACTATATTGACGGCCTGTGGGCAGACTATGTGGTCAAAAGTGTAAATGAGACCGAGACATTGCGTGCAGCAGTCGGCCCCAAGCTGATTGCGGTCGGCTCGGCTATCGGGCGCGGTGTGCTTGACCTCGGCCTTGGCGTTCTTATTGCTTTCTTTTTCTTCCGGCACGGCGTGGCCGTGGCCGCACGCCTGAGCCTTTTGACTGAAAAGTTTTTTGGGCCACGCGGGCAGCATTTTCTGGATATATCCAAAAAAACCACCATCAGCGTTGTGTATGGCGTATTGGGCACCGCCTTGGCGCAGGGTGCCGTTGCCGGCGTAGGCTTCTGGCTGGCTGGCGTGCCGGGCGCGCCTTTCCTCGGGCTTGTGACGATGCTGTTATCATTCATACCGATGGGGCCACCCGCTATCTGGGCACCCGCCACATTATGGCTGTTTACGAACGGGCATACCGGCCCCGGTATTTTCATGGGGCTTTGGGGGCTGCTGCTTATCAGCGGGGTTGATAACCTCATTCGACCATACTTCATCTCACTGGGTAGCGATTTGCCACTGCCGCTGGTTATTCTGGGCGTCTTTGGCGGGCTGATTGCATTCGGCTTCATCGGCCTTTTCATCGGGCCTACGCTGCTGGCCGTGGCCTATGCGCTGGTCATGGAATGGAGTCATTCCGATAAAAAACCGATTGCTGACGATTAACCATGCGGGTTGATCTGTTCGATTTCGATCTGCCGCAAAGCCAGATCGCAACCGCCCCTGCGGCCCCGCGCGATAGCGCGAAACTTCTGCATGTGCCCGCAACCGGCCCGTTTATCGACCGCATTGTCAGCGACCTGCCACAATTGTTGCGTGCGGGCGATGTGATGGTATTCAACGATACCAAGGTGATACCTGCACGCCTGCGCGGAATGCGCGGTGACATCGCGATTGAGCTGCTACTTCACCGCCGTATGGCGCTTAACCAGTGGCAATGTTTTGCCAAACCTGCCAAGCGTTTAAAAATTGGCCAGAGCATTATATTCGCGTCCGATTTCACTGCCACCGTCATGGGCCGCAGTGATGATGGGCAAGTGCATCTGCAATTTGAGTGCGCCGATATTTACGCGATGCTTGATGCATACGGCGAAATGCCATTACCGCCTTATATGCAACGCCGCGCGGGCGAGACCGACACACAAGATTACCAGACGGCGTATGCCGTGCATCCGGGGTCTGTTGCGGCCCCCACGGCAGGCCTGCACTTTACGCCTGCCCTGCTGGGTGCGATTGACGCGGCGGGAGTTACGCGCGCGCATGTAACATTGCATGTCGGGGCGGGTACGTTTTTGCCCGTGAAGGTGGATGACACGGACGACCACGTGATGCATAGCGAATGGACGCATATTACGCCCGATGTTGCCGCCACGATCAATACAGCCAGGGCTGAAGGCCGGCGCATTATAGCCGTTGGCACCACATCACTGCGGACACTTGAAAGTTCAGCCAAGGCTGATGGGTTTGTGCACGCAGGCGAGCTTGAGACACAGCTATTCATCACGCCCGGTTACCAATTCAAGGCCGTTGACGCCCTGATGACGAATTTTCATTTACCGCGTTCAACATTGTTGATGCTGGTTTCAGCTTTTGCAGGTCATGCGCGCATGATGGATGCGTACGCTCATGCGATTGCCACGGGTTACCGTTTCTATTCATATGGAGATACCAGTTTTCTGGAACGAGCCTAAAGAGGCCGCGATACGATGCTGCAATTCTTGCGGCGCATGGCAACGATACGATCGGGCCTATCGACCTTAAAGGCCACGAAAGGCAGTTTCGATGCAGCGTCTTCCAGTACTTCCATGACCCCGTCAAGCGGGCCGATTTTCGGGCGATACGAGGAGACAGATGTGAAAAGCCCCAGCCCGCGCTTCTTACAAAAATCTATAATCTCGGGCCGGATATCCTGCACCACACAATCAATGGCATCAAAGGGCATACGCTTGTGCTGGTTGGCGATTTCGACAAACAGGCGCGGCAGTACGGTGGCGCCGGGCTTTACGCGGTAGTCAGGTTCGATCACCTGGTCGGCACCGAAAATACGTTCGGTCTTGAGCATGGGGGCGACCCTGTAGAACGGGTTGGCGGCACGCAGTTCTTCCAGCGCATCCCATTTAAAGGAGCAGAAGACGATATTGCTGACATCGAGCTGCGCGCTTTTCAAAAACTCATCGACGACACGGTGGGTCGGCCCTGCAGTCTCGGCTTTCTTGAGTTCTATATTCACAATTGGGCGCGGTTTGCAGCCGCGCATCTGTGCGTTGAAACGGACGGATAATGTCAGCGCTTCCTGAAGCGTTGGAATCAATTGCCCGCGCCCAAGCGCATAGGCTTTCAATTCGCGTGCGGTGAAATTCTGCACCTCGCCTGTAACCGGGCCGCCATTGATATCGTGGGGGATTTTTTCGCCCAGCTCGCTGCTATGTATGACCATAGGTACGCCATCGCGGCTGAGGTGTACGTCCAGCTCAACGCCCTCGACCCCGCGCTGTAAAGCTACCCAGAAAGACAGCAGCGTGTTTTCAGGCAATTCGCCATGGCGCATTTTGCCGTTTTTCAACGGTGCCGCGCCCATGCCTCTGTGCCCTATAATATAAAACGTCATAGCCCGCTGCTTTTCATAAACCGCAGTGGTTATAACTTAGTTTTTTCTTATTTTAAAGTTATTTTATTAAGGTCTTTGACGGATCCGGTTGTTTTTAACCATTTCGCCATTGGCCTGCGCCCATAAAGCAAGGCTTTCTATCGGGTCACTCAGGGAGGTGCCCAGCGTGGTCAGTGTGTATTCGACCATGGGCGGCACCACAGGATAGACCTTACGGGCAACAATGCCTGCGGCCTCGAATTCCTTGAGCTGGCGTGACAATTCGCGCTGGGTGATCGATTCCAGACAGCGGCGCATTTCATTAAAACGCATCACATTGCCGTTGGCTTGAAACAACGCGTGAAGAATGCGGATCGACCATTTATTGGCGATCAGTGACAGGGTCAGCTGCACAGGGCAGGTTGTCTCATCGTATTTGGTATACATTTCTATATCGGTATATATCTGGATCCTACTATACAAACTATATCACCGCCCTAGATTGTCCACCAGTGCAGCTTAAAAAGTTTCAAACCTTCAGGAGAATATCCGCATGTATAAACTGTTCTTTTCCCCCGGTGCCTGTTCCATGGCTGTCCACATCGCCCTGCTTGAATGCGGCCAGACACCCGAACTGGTGAATGCCGAATTGCACAGTGCCGTCCGTAACCCGGAATTCATGAAACTCAATTCCCGCGGGCAAGTGCCTTTGCTGGTTGAAGACGGTTTCGTGATCCGCGAGGGCGCGGCCCAAATGATTTACCTGCTCGATAAATTCAAATCCCCTTTAATGCCGCAAACGGGCCAAGCCCGCGCAGCAGCTCTTGAATGGCTGTCATGGGGCAATGCCACCATGCACCCGGCCTATAGCCGCGCCTTTGGTGCCAAACGCGTTTCGGACGACAAGGCCGTGCAAGACGCCGTGCTGACATCGGCTCTCGGCGGTATCCAGAAGTTGTGGGATGACGTCGAAGCGCATCTGGCCAAAAGCAAATATCTGGCTGGCGACCAAGTGACAATGGGCGACATTCTGATGGCTGTTATTGCCAACTGGAGCGGCAATTTTGAAGGCCGCATTGTCATCGGCCCGAACGTCAAGCGCGTGCTGCGTGACGTTATTGCACGCCCTGCCTACCAGCAGGCGCTTGCGAGCGAACAGGTTGAATACAAAGCTGCCGCCTAAGCGGTATTTTAGAACCCTTTGGGCTTCGGTTTTTTGAAGCCTTCGTTCTTGCGCCGGGGTGGCAAACCCCGGCGATTTTTATCGCGGCCGTTCTGGTGGCGAAGCTGGCCTGGCTGCTGGCTGAAATAATCGAGGTCAGGCGCGAATTTGGTGCTGGCCAGCGTTGTGAGGTTAAAGCCGTAGCTTGGGCCATCCACGCGCGTCCAGTCAAAACGCAGAAACTCGGGGTACTGGCCGCCACGCTTGCGGTTTTTGAATAGAATATCCGCGCGGCGGCGTTCCATCAGTTCCAGCGTTTCAGCATCAACACGGCCAATCACCTGTGCAACCTCGCCTTCTGCAAAAAAACGTGGGGTGTTGGGCACAAGGTCAATGATCGACAAATCGGCGCGCCAGCTTTCATCGGCGGGGCGGTCAAGCACGTTCCAGATTTCGGGGTCGATATCAAGCTCCACCGACCATGCGTTTTTAGCGCGCGCGCCCCAGTCGATACGCACGCAATCAAATGCCGCTGGCGCGCCTGTTATTTTGTGGTTCCACACACCCCAAACAAGGGTCGGGTACACCAATGTTTTACCTTCGCGCACCGACTGGCGTAAAATAACGTCACCCACCTCAGGTGCCTTCAAAATAGCTGCCTGCTGGCGCTCGCGTTCATCGAATATACGTTCGGCGTAAGACGTAACGGCAGATGTAATTTCAGGTGCCTGCGCTTCGCGCAGCACCCAGTTTTGTGGAATGTCGTTCAAACCGAAGGGCTCAATGGTGCGGCCATCGGCTTCGCACTGCGCGCGTTTTTCAACCAGTTCATCAAACAGAATAGGGTTGAGCGGTTTTACCCGCTTGGTAACAGGGTGAAAATATTCCTGCGTCACAGACACGCGCGCGATGCGCTGGGCCAGAATGTAACCGCCATCCCACACGTTGCGGCGGTACAAATTGGGGAAGCTGGATGTATAGGCGGCATCGAACTGATGGGCACGCAGGCGTGTACGCGGAAACACTTCCAGCCCGCAGACGGCACCTGTTTGCGCATCTTCATACACATTCCAGACAACGCAGGGGCGCTGGGCCGGGCGCGTGTCTTTCGGGTCCATAATATCGGCAATTTTCAAAACAATAATGTCATTGCGCTTAAGTTCAGGTGGCAAGGCTGGCGTGTAATTATCGGCAATGCTGAAATACGATTTTACTTCGTGCGGTTCCCACACACCTTTCGATTTTGCGCCCTGCGCAGGCAGCGTATCGTGGGCGCGTTCGTTCAGGTGGCCTGGGTCGCGTGCAACCTCGAGCCCTGCAGCTTCGCGGTTTTTACGGACCTGCACGTTAACGCGCGATACAATCGCATCAATGCGGCTTGATGACAGATCGCGTTTGCGGCCCTTGCGGACATCAGAGGGGCGCAAATATTCAAGGCGCGGCGCGCGGGTGGGCTTTTCATCTGTTACGTTTTCGTCACCGGCTTCAGCACGATTTGCACGACGTTCCTCGAAGCCAATGCGCGCGGCCTCTTCAATTTGCTGGATTTCCGTTTGGATGATTGCGCGTTCGTAATCATCCTGCCCGACACGTTTGAGAAGAGATGCACGGCGGATGATTTTGCCAAGCTGCAGGCCGGTGAATATCGGTTCCATGCCCGGTTGGAAAGTCTGGCGCAATTCACTGCCTTCAAGCCGCGTGCGTGGACCACGGCTGGCCTCAGCCCCTTCGGCGGCCAGACCCTTCATAATTTCATCGGCGATCTCGAGCATGATAGCGCGCTTGGCAACGAAACCTTCAGTACGGAGTTTGGGGCCAAGGTAGAAAGCGTTAGCGGGAATGAGGTCAACACGATCGGTACGGATGACAGTTGATTTTGGCAGACCTACAACTCCTTCAAGGCGCTGGACGAAATGGTCAAGCACGTAGCCATAGTCGTTGTATAATTTCTTTTGGGCGAAGGCCAAGCGCACGACATAAACGCCGGTGATTTCATTTTTTCCGGCTACACCTTCAAGACCGAGCACCAGACATTTGCGGTCATAAAATTCGACCGTGCCATCTTCGCGCACGGTGGGAATGCGCGCTTCAATGATTTTACCGGTCTGCAAGGTTTCAAGGCCTGCGACCGTCCCGCCCGCTTCCACGAAGTCTAGGCTGGAATCATTGGCTGCGGATTTGGCGGCTTGCGATGAGAATTCCTTAACCAGTGCATTCACTAACGTATCCATACCAATGCTCCCTTGTGCAGGCCAATGTGTTAGGGAAACTGCTATGATATGTCAAATTTTAAGGGATGATATGGGCGTGGCCAAAAGCTGGCAGATGAAAGCGTTCAGGCGCCACACTGAAGGCTCGCAAGGCTTCGGCCAGATCGTGCTCGGGCTGGCCCATCGCCTCATCCGTCAGGCGGATGGTACCGAAATGCATGCCAAGGCTGTAGGGGCCACCCAAGCCCAAATGGGCACGTACGGCATCGTCGGGGTTCATGTGCTGGTTTGCCATGAACCAGCGCGGCTCGTAGGCACCAATGGGCAAAAGCGCCAATCTGAACGGGCCGTGTTTTGCGGCTGCGTCCGTGAAGGTCTGGCCATCGCGGTAACCTGTATCGCCCGCGAAATAGATTTTTGCGTGCGGCGTACCAATGACGAACGCGCCCCACAAAGCGCAGCGCCTATCAAACAGGCCACGGGCCGACCAATGATAGGCCTGCTCCAGTGTAAAAGCAGTGCCGCTGTGATGGGTGTATGCCTGCCCCCAATCCAGTGTGTGAATGGTGGCGGCCTTCAGGCCTGCTGCGCGGCGAATGATGGTGTCGTTGCCGAGTGGCGTTACAATCACCGGCTTATCACGGTGCCAGATGGCCTTGAGCGCCGCTTTATCCATATGGTCGTAATGGTTATGCGAGAGCGCAATTACATCAATGCGCGGCAGGTCTTTCAAGGCAATTGCGGGTGGGCGTACGCGCTTTGGCCCCATGAAGCTGAAAGGGCTGGCGCGATCACTGAAAAACGGGTCGGTCAGGATATTCAGCCCGTTCGTCTGAATCAAAAAAGTTGCCTGCCCGATAAAGGTTGCGCGTAAGCCATCGCCTTCGACTTTGGCAACCGGTACAGGGGCCGGATGTTCGGTTACGCAGGCAGGCCATGCAGCGGGCTGCGATGTGCGCCTCCATTTACGAATATCGGCAAATGTTTTGTCGTCATGAAAGCCGGGGTTGAAAAACCGGTCACCATCGAAATGGTCGGATACCGGCCCCGTGTAATAGCGCGTCATGTGATTTTTATATCCAATAAAAATGGCGCGCCCGGCAGGACTCGAACCTGCGACCTACGGTTTCGGAAACCGGCACTCTATCCAGCTGAGCTACGGGCGCTTAATCAGAACTTCGCTCTTATAGATATTTTTTAAGGGCGCGTCATTTCTTTTTGGATTTAGGGGCAGCTTTTGTCACTTCCGGCTCAATGCGGGCATTGAGCATCCGGGTGATGTTGCCCCACTGCATCCCTGAGAACAGGTGCGCGTAGGCGGCAGCCAACCAGCCTTTGTTGCGCCATTCAACCAAAGTGGCATCCGGCAGCTTGTTGAATTTGGCCTCATCAATAATACGGAAGCCCGAGAAACTGATGCGCTGGCCGTTTTTCAGCGTGATATCGGCAGTGCGGTCAACCAGCACCCCTGCATCAAGCAAGGCCTTGCCGAATTCCATCGTCTGCTTGGCGGCAACATGGTACGAGCGGCAGAATTCAATCGCGTTTTTAGCAGTTTGCGTTGGCTGTTTTTTATCGTCAAAAAACTTATCCCCACCACCGCGTACAACCGCGTTCGGTGTGTCGTCAATGCACAGGCTTAGCTGTGTGCCGTCCTGATTTTCGGAGAGAATGAAAGGGTAACGGCGGATGTACGCAGGCACGTACACGTTTGGTTCCCACGATTTATCATCACGCACAAACAGGTTTTCAGCATCGCGTACACCGACCATGGCGACCGGCGTTGCCACCGCGTCATGCGCGAAAGCAATAGGGTAGAAATGCGCTATTTGCGGAAACTCAACAAGGTTGATAGGCAGGGCGTTGGCCTGGGCTGCAAAGCCGACATTGGCGTCCTTGTTCAGGCCCCAATCAGCATGATTAACAGCTTCAAGCAGGGTCGGCTTCTGGTAGAATAGGGGAAGCGGCTGGCCTGCAGTTTGCGGGGCTGGTTTTTGCGAGCTGGTTGTCTGCTTGGTCATGGCGTGCACCTTTACTTGTTTGTACGTCAAAAATAAGCGAAAAAGGGTTTCGAGAAAAGGCTTTCCTTCATAATGCCGACATCTATTGATTTACCCTCCCTTCTGCCTGCTTTGCTTGATGCCGCGCAAGATGCATCTGCACGTATTATGGCAGATTGGGGCCACCCCAAAACCGTAAGCCATAAAATTGACGGCTCGCCCGTTACGCAAACCGACGCCGATGCCGAAAAAATCATCACCGTACGCCTGCGCGCCCTGATGCCTGCCGCCATTGTGGCGGAGGAAGAATTCGAAGATGGCGTGACACCCACAATCGACCCCGATGCGCCTTTCTTTCTGATTGATGCTTTGGACGGTACGCGCGACTTTATAAAAGATGGGCGCGATTTTACGGTGAACATTGCGCTGATCGTCAACCGCCAGCCTGTTGCGGGGGTTATTCTTGCGCCCGCACTCGGCGTTACATGGTATGCGACGCAAGGCTACGGCGCCCACCGCATTGAAGATGGTATTACACGCAGCATCACGATGCGCGACATACCGAAAGATGGTTTGTTTTTACTAGGCGGTAAACGCTCAAGCGAGCCTGTAGTACTCGAGCCCTTCATCGGGCCGCAGATTGTGGCCGACCGCGCCCAGCGCTCAAGCTCGCTTAAATTCTGTTTGTTGGCCGAAGCTGCCGCCGATGTGTACCCACGGCTTGGCGAGACCTACGAATGGGATACGGCCGCGGGCGATATTATTATGCGTGAAGCGGGCGGCGCAGTCATTGACCTTGCCACCGGAAAACCGCTGGCCTACGGCAAACAGGAACGCCGCTTTTTAAACGGCGGCTTTATCGCGGGACATCGCGGCCTGTTTTTATCACTCGGCTAGTCAGTGCTGTAATTCCGGCAGGTCTTTATACAAATCGAGTGCCTGCGGGTTTGCCAGTGCTTCCACGTTGCGGATAGGGCGGCCATGAATAACATCACGCACCGCAAGCTCGGTAATCTTGCCTGATTTGGTGCGCGGGATATCGGTCACGGCCAGAATTTTTGCCGGTACATGGCGCGGGCTTGCGCCTTTCCGGATCACATCGCGGATTTTCTTTTGCAAATCTTCATCCAAGACCACGCCATCACGCAGGCGTACGAACAGGATGACGCGCTGGTCACCCTCCCACATCTGGCCGATGGCAATGCTTTCGAGCACTTCGGGCACCTGTTCGACCTGCCTATAAATCTCGGCCGTACCTATGCGTACACCCCCCGGTTTTAGCGTAGCATCCGACCGGCCATGGATGATCCAGCCGCCATGCGGCGTGCGTTCAACCCAGTCGCCGTGGCACCAGATATTATCGAAGCGTTCAAAATACGCGGCGTGATATTTCTTGCCGTCAGCATCATGCCAGAAACCAACAGGCATGGACGGAAAAGGCACCTTGCAGACAAGTTCGCCTTGCCCTGCGCCTGCGGGGATTGCTTTGCCATCGTCATCGAATGCGTCCATCGCATAGCCGAGGCCCGCACCCTGAATTTCACCGCGATAGACGGGCGAGATATTGTTGCCGATGACAAAGCAGGAAACGATGTCGGTACCGCCGGAAATGGATGATAAATGCAGGTCGGATTTGATTGCATCGTACACGTAATCGAAGCTTTCATGCACGAGGGGTGAGCCCGTGGACGTCATGGTACGCAAGGTTTTGAGGCTGTGCGTGCCCTTGGGGCGCAGACCGCCTTTTTTAATGGCGTCGATGTATTTGGCAGCAGTGCCGAACAGCGTCATTTTCTCGGCATCGGCGAAATCCCACAGCACGTCGGCGTTAGGGTAAAACGGCGAACCATCGAACATCAGCAAAGTGGCTTCGGATGCGAGAGCTGACACCTGCCAGTTCCACATCATCCAGCCGCAGGTGGTAAAATAGAACACGCGGTCATCGCGTTTGATGTCGCATTGCAGCTGGTGTTCTTTCATGTGCTGAATGAGTGTGCCGCCAGCGCCATGCACGATACATTTTGGCGCGCCCGTCGTACCGGATGAATACATGATGATGAGGGGGGCATTGAAATCATACCGCTCGAACGCGATGCTCGCCGGGGTGTACGTATCAAGTACGGTATTGAAATTCGCGGCATTGCTTAGCGTTGAAAGATCGGGCTGTGCATTCAGATATGGCACAATTAGCGTATGTTCCAGCCCTTCAATACGTGGCTGGATTTCGGCTATTTTTGCCAAGCAGTCGATCACTTTGCCGTTGTAATAGTAACCATCAACAGCGATCAGCACTTTGGGGGCAATCTGGCCGAAGCGGTCGATCACGCCCTGTACGCCAAAATCGGGCGAGGCCGATGACCAGATGGCACCAAGTGATGACGTGGCCAGCAAACCAATCACGGCTTCGGGCATGTGACTGACAAAACCGGCAACGCGGTCGCCCTGCTTCACGCCCATATTCTGCAGTGTCTGACGCAGTTGAGAAACACGGTCATAAAGTTGTTTGAAGGACAGGCGGCGTTCAACCTTGTCTTCACCACGGAAGACAATCGCATCGGCATCGTCACGGCGGCGGAGCAGGTTTTCAGCGAAGTTGATTTTACCGTGCGGAAAGAATTTACCGCCGGGCATGGCCGTCGGGTTTTCAAGCAGCGTATCGCCCTTGTCGCCGATCACGCCCATAAAGTCCCACGCGAGATTCCAGAATATGGCCGGCGATTCGACAGACCAGTGCCAAAGCGCGTCATAATCAGGCAGGGTATGCCCCGCCACATCTTCGGCCTGCAGCCTGAAAGCCTCAAGGCGGCTATTGGCTACCGTGGCTTTTGAGGGGGTCCATAACGGGGTGTCGGATACTGGTTTAGGCTGCATTTCGGCCATTGGAGAATCCTTGATTTGAACCCCGAAAGTGTAAGCGCTGCCTGTGGTTCGACAAGGGGCTATAATTGCTGCACTGCAAAAAGCTAAGAAAGCTCATCCAATTTACTTGCCATCCATAGGGTTGCGGCATAGATTGCCCCCGCAAAGGAACACTTTCTTCATATAGGGAATACTATGACCTTTGCCGCCAAAGCCCCAACCCAAAAGATTATCCGCGAAGCGCTGACGTTCGATGACGTGCTGCTGGTGCCTGCCGCATCCGAAGTGCAGCCGCTGGAAACGATCATCAAGACGCACCTGACGCGCGATATCGTCCTCAATATCCCCCTTATCTCCGCCGCCATGGATACCGTGACCGAAAGCCTGATGGCGATTGCCATGGCACAATCGGGCGGGATGGGCATTGTCCACCGCAACCTGACCATCGGCGAACAGGTTGAGGAAGTACGCAAAGTGAAGCGTTATGAATCAGGCATGGTCGTCAACCCCATCACCATCGGCCCCGATGCCCCGCTCTCGGAAGCTCTGGACCTCATGGCCCGTTACCATATTTCGGGTATTCCGGTCATTGAACAGAACCGCAAACTGGTCGGTATTCTGACCAACCGCGATGTACGCTTTGCCGATAACCCCAACCAGCCTGTGCGCGAACTCATGACATCGGAGAACCTGATTGTCGTGCGTAACAAGGTTGATAAAGCCGAAGCCAAGCGCCTGCTGCACACCAACCGCATTGAAAAATTGCTGGTGGTGGATGATGAAAACCGCTGCATCGGGCTTGTGACCGTTAAAGACATTGAAAAATCAACCCAGTACCCCAATGCCTGCAAAGACAATCAGGGCCGCCTGCGCGTTGGTGCTGCTGTCGGCACGGGCGAGAACGGGTATGAGCGCGCGCAGGCTTTGGCCGATGCCGAAGCCGACGTGATTATTGTTGATACCGCGCACGGGCATTCAAAATCAGTGCTTGAGACCGTGACGCGTATCCGCCGTATTCAATCGAACGCGGTGCAGGTTATTGCCGGTAACGTTGCCACCACCGATGCTGCCAAAGCATTGATTGATGCCGGTGCCGACGCCGTGAAAGTGGGTATCGGCCCCGGTTCGATTTGCACTACGCGCGTTGTCGCCGGTGTGGGCGTACCGCAACTGACCGCGATTATGGATGTGGCTGACGCCTGCGCGCGCGCCGGTATTCCTGTGATTGCCGATGGCGGTATCCGTTTTTCCGGCGACCTTGGCAAGGCCATTTCAGCCGGCGCCGATGTTGTGATGCTCGGTTCGATGTTTGCCGGCACCGATGAAGCGCCCGGTGAAGTGGTGTTGTATCAGGGCCGTTCATATAAGACGTACAGGGGCATGGGTTCAGTCGGTGCGATGACGCAAGGCTCGGCTGATCGATACTTCCAAGGGCAAATTCGTGACAGCCAGAAACTGGTGCCGGAAGGCATTGAAGGCCGCGTGCCTTACAAAGGGCCAATGGGCAACGTGATTCACCAATTAACAGGTGGCCTGCGTGCCGCCATGGGTTATACGGGTAGCAAGACGATTGCGGATATGAAAGCCAACGCGCAATTCATCCGTATGACTGGTGCAGGCTACCGTGAAAGCCATGTCCATGACGTGACGATCACACGCGAAGCGCCGAATTACCGTCAAGAAAGCTAAGCGGCTCTTTTCGTAACAAATTAGATCAATGGTATCATTAGCCATACCTCTTTGCAGGGATGGCGTGATGCCCTACATTCTGGGACTTAATCAAACCATTTTTTGAGGTGCCTTATGTTGCGTACGCTTTTTTCGGCCTTTTTGCTTTCTCTTGTGTTCGTAGCGCCAGCCTTGGCCGAGCCACAAAAATACGTCTTCGATAAAAAACATACGCAGGTTCTGTTCTTTGTGAACCATATGGGCTTCTCGAATTCTAACGGCAAATTTCTGGGCTTTGACGGTTCGTTCAATTTCGACCCTGCCAAGCCTGCCGAAGGCAATGTCAGCCTTGTGATCGACACCAATTCCCTGAACATGGACGATACCAAGTGGGATGAACATTTGAAGGGCAAAGAATTCTTCGATGTTGCCACCTTCCCGACCATGACATTCAAAAGCACCAAAGTTGCCATGACGGGCGAAAAAACCGCCAAACTGACCGGCGATTTAACCTTACTGGGCGTCACCAAGCCAGTCACGCTTGATGTGACCTTAAACAAATGCGGCGAGCACCCGATGTCACACGCACAGGCCTGCGGCTTTTCAGCCACCGGTACGTTGAAGCGCACGGACTGGGGCATGAAAGCCTATGTGCCGATGGTCAGCGATGATGTGCAGCTGCATATTGAAGTTGAAGCCAGCGTTGAACCGGCTCTGAATAAATAATCACGCTTCAAAAGGGGTAATACGCCAATGCCATTCAAAAACACACCTGAGACATACGGTATTGTTGCAAAAACGCTGCACTGGCTTATTGCACTTGCCATGATCGGCATGATGGTACTTGGCACCCTGTTTGAAGACATGGCCCGCACGCCCTTTAAATTCCAGTTGATGAATTTGCACAAGGCGCTGGGCGTGACGATACTTTTCCTGGCACTTGCCAGACTGTTCTGGAAGGGCGTTAACTCGCCCTTCCCCCTTCCTAACCCGCACCACCAGACATGGGAGCAAAAGCTCGCGCATGTGGCGCACGGAGCGCTTTATTTCCTGATGATCGCTATGCCCATCTCGGGCTGGATGATGAGTGGCGCTGCCAACTTTCAGTTCAAATGGTTCGGGCTGTTTTCCATCCCGCCCATCATGGCTCCAAACCACGACTTGGCTGAAATACTTGAAAATGTTCATGGTGCACTGGCAACCGCCATATGGGTCGTACTGGGCCTGCATGTGGCAGGAGCCTTGAAACACGTGATTATTGACCGTGACAACACGCTGCGCCGTATGACCACAGGCGCGGTTATGCTTGTGGCCCTGCTGGGCATCACGCCTGCCAAAGCCACAGAATCTGCCGTCCCCACAGCATGGACCATCAACCGCGCTGCCAGCACCATCAGCATTGACGGCATTGCGGACGGCACCGGCTTTACCGGCGGCTTCAAAGCATTTGATGGCACCATCAACCTGACGCCGGAAAAACCCGAAACAGGCAATGCCACGATTACGATCGACCTCAACAGCTTTGATTCCAAAAATGCCGAGCGCGACGGCACCGTCAAACAACCGGAATGGTTTGACGTTGTAAAAGTGCCTACAGCCACCTTCAAGGTTACGAAATTTGAAAAACTGCCGACAGCCGGGCAATTTGTGGCCCACGGGCAATTGTCTTTGCGTGGAGTTGAACGTCCGCTGGACCTGCCTTTTACCCTGAGTGTGACTGAGGCTAACGGCACCAAAACAGCCCATGCAGTGGGCACGACATCACTTAAACGGCTTGAATTCAACGTTGGTACCGGTGATTGGGCCAACACGGACACGGTAGCCGACGCTGTCAAAATCCGTATCGACCTCACAGCCACTGCAAAATCGCAATAAGGCCAGACGGTTACCCCTATCCATCCACAGCCCGCTCGGGTATTATCTGGTTGAATGCGAACGCTATATCACCTGTGGCTACACCCGTTTTCCCGCAAGGTCCGTGTGACTTTGGCGGAAAAGGGGCTTGAGTTCACGTTGCGCCTTGAGAAAATCTGGGAGCGGCGGACGGAGTTTCTGGCCATCAACCCGGCCGGCGACGTACCCGTGATGGTTGAGGAAGACGGCACGGTCTTAAGCAATTCAAACGTCATCTGCGAATATCTTGAAGAAGTCTATGACCATACGACCCTTCTGGGCACCGATGCGTTGCAGCGCGCCGAGACGCGACGCCTCATCGGCTGGTTTGACGTAAAGTTCAACCGTGAGGTGACTGAAAACCTTGTCGGCGAAAAAATCATGAAGCGGTTTTTGAAACTGGGTGAACCGCACGGGCCTTCCATACGCGCGGGGCACGCCAACATCCATTACCATCTCGATTATATTTCCTACCTCATGGAAAAGCGGCGCTGGCTTTCGGGCGACCGTTTTTCACTGGCCGATATTTGCGCGGCGGGCCATTTATCGGCCATCGACTATATTGGTGATGTGCCGTGGGACGAACACCCGGGCGCCAAAGCCTGGTATGCCCGTATCAAGGCACGCCCGAGTTTCAGGCCATTGCTTGATGACATGGTGCCCGGTTTTGCACCGGTGCCCCATTATTCCAAAATCGAATTCTAAGATAACCCATCATGTGCGCTGACACCCCCACCCCTAAAAAACTATTCTGCTTTGGTTATGGCTACACCGCGCAAATGCTGGCCCAAACGCTGCTTGATACCGAGCCCGGGCAATGGACTATTTGCGGCACCACACGCGATATTACAAAACTGCGCGCCCTCAAAGCCAAGGGCATCCAGATGTTTTTATTCGACGATGACCACCCGCTGGACGACCCGTTTATGGCGCTTGATGGCGTTACGCATTTGTTATTATCCATCCCGCCCAGCGATAATGGCGACCCCGTTTTCAACAACCATGCCGAAGACCTTGTCCGCAATGAAACGCTGCAATGGGTTGGCCTGCTTTCAACCACCGCCGTGTATGGCGACCGCGAAGGCGGTACTGTTGATGAAGAATCGGAATTACGGCCTGTCAATAAACGCGGGTCGCGCCGGGCCTTGGCCGAAGCGCAATGGAACTCCGTTTACTCATCGTACCGGATGCCGATTCATACGTTCAGGCTGGCCGGTATTTACGGCCCCGGGCGTAGCGCTTTGGACGCTGTGCGCGCGGGTAACTCGCGCCGGATTGATAAGCCGGGCCATGCGTTTAACCGCATCCATGTCGATGACATTGTACGGGTGCTGATTGCGTCGATGCACAAGCCGCACCCGGGCCGCGCCTATAATGTTTCGGATGACCGACCATCACCCAGCCATGAAGTCATTGCGCGGGCGTGCGAGTTGCTCGATATGCCGATAACACCGCTCATCCCGTTCGACAGTGTCGATCAGGCTCCGATGGCGCGCAGCTTTTACCTTGATAATAAACGCGTTTCAAACCAGCGCATCAAAGACGAACTGGGCGTGGTTTTGAAATATCCTGATTTCGTATCAGGCCTTGCTGCATGCCTTGCGGCGGAGCGGACAGACCGCATGCCGATGGACTTTTTCCTCGGCGGCGATTCAGCGGGTACCTGATTATATTTTCGTGATTTTGGCTTTGGCATCACCATCATAGAATGTGACGGTCACAGCCTGATTATCGGCCAGATTATTTTTGCGCGGCAGTAATTTTCCGGCATCATCACGCACAACCGCATAGCCGCGTTCCAGTACTTTTTTGAATGACAGGCTTTCCAGCATACGGGCTAGCGCATCGGTTTTTTGCACGCGCGCATCAAAGAGGCGCGGCGGTGTAACCGCCAGCCGGTCGCCCGTATTTTTAAGGCGTAGCGCCGCTGCATTGACCGTATCGCGCGGGGTACGCAGGCGGGCTGCCACACGGCCCAGTTTTGTATCGGCGCCCATCATCATACGTTCGAAGCCGTGTTCAGCCTGCATCATGGCACGGTCGAGGCGCTGGGTTGGTGCTTCCAGTACGCGGGCAGGCGTGGCCAATGGGCGCTTATAATTTTCAAGGCGCAGGCGCAGGTTTTCAATTTTGGCGGTCATGACTTGCAGTAGGCGGCCTTCGCCGTCCAGCACCTGTGCCACCAGTTGCGCCAGCACAGGCACGGCCATTTCAGCAGCACCCGTGGGTGTGGGGGCGCGTTTGTCGGCTGCGAAATCAAGCAATGTTACATCGGTTTCATGGCCCACGGCCGATATGAGGGGGATTTTACTGGCCGCCGCCGCACGCACCACGGCTTCATCGTTAAAGGGCATGAGGTCTTCAAACGAGCCGCCGCCGCGGGCCACGATTATCAGATCAGGCGGTGATGGCATGGCGTTAAAGCCGTTGATGCCGCGCACGACTTCAGCCGCCGCGCTATCACCCTGCACCACGGCAGGCCAGACAAGCACATGGCAGGGGAAACGATCAGCAATGCGGTGCAAAATATCGCGAATGACAGCACCCGTGGGCGATGTCACAACCCCGATGGTACGGGGCAGGAAGGGCAACGGTTTTTTGCGGTCGGCATCGAATAGGCCCTCATCGGCCAGTTTCTTTTTGCGGGCTTCCAGCATTTTGAGGATAGCGCCAATACCCGCCAGCTCCATCGATTCGATCACAAGCTGGTAATTGGACCGGCCGGGGTAGGTGGTCAGGCGGCCGGTGCAGACAACCTCCATCCCTTCCTCCGGTCTTATGCCAAGGCGCATGACGGTGCCTTTCCAGCACACGGCATCCAGTACGGCCACATCGTCCTTCAAAGTCGTGTATAAATGGCCGGATTTGGCCAAAACGACCTTGGACAGTTCACCCCTGACCCTCACATAGCCGAAAGCCTGCTCGACCGTGTTTTTGATGGCGAGCGAAAGCTCACCCACACTGATTTCGGGGGTGTTGGTAAGTATGGCGGGGTCATTGAACGCTGGACACATATCGCTACAATCAGGGGCGATGACCGAGACATTTGCAAGCTGGAAATTCAAACCCGAGCAGGAATGCGTGGCCGCGCTGTTGAACGCGCTGCCCAGCAACGAGGCGCAGCGCCAACGCGTGACGCAACAGGCCCGCGTGCTGATTGAAGCCGCGCGCGCGCATAAAGGCATGTCGCGCCTGCATACGATGGTCGAAGGCTTTTCCCTGTCCACCCGCGAAGGCATTGCACTGATGGCATTGGCGGAGGCGTTGTTGCGGATCCCCGACACGGCCACCGTTGAAGCGATGCTGGAAGACAAATTGTCGGATGCCGATTTTGAAAAACTATTCGGGCAGGCGAATGACTGGGTCAGCAAAATATCGGGCTTCGGCCTAAAATTGACCCAAAGCGTCATGGGCGGCATGACCAAACGCATGGGTATGCCGGTTATTCGCCGCGCATCCATTGAAGGCGTCAAAATACTGGGTAGTGCATTTGTATTGGGTGAAACCATTGAAGGCGCGATTGCCACAGCCAATGCGGCACCGCGCGGCATTTCATGGTCATTCGACATGCTGGGCGAAGGTGCCCGCACGGAAAACGATGCCGAAAACAATTTCAACGCCTATGCCCATGCCATTTCCGTGGTCGGGCGCAGCGTGGTTGATAACGGTGCCACGCCGTTTTTGCGCCGGCATGGCATATCGGTCAAATTATCAGCACTGCATCCGCGTTTTTGCGCCTCGCAGGCTGAACGCTGCATACCCGAGCTTGCCGAGCGCCTGACCGAGCTTTGCCGACTGGCCGCCGATGCAGGGCTGCATATTACCGTCGATGCCGAAGAAGCCGACAGGCTGGCCCTGTCGATGAAGATCATCGACAAAGCGCTGCAGGCTTCGTACCTCAAGCATTGGGATGGTTTCAGCTTAGCCGTACAGGCCTACCAAAAGCGGGCGCTGCCGCTGCTGCGTGAAATCATCACATGGGCTGGTACATCGGGCCGTAAAATCGGCATCCGCCTTGTTAAGGGTGCCTACTGGGATTCTGAAATCAAACGCGCGCAAGTCGCGGGCCTGCCCGATTACCCCGTATTTACACGCAAGGCCCATACCGACCTTTCATACCTTGCCTGCGCACAAATGCTGATGGATAACCGCAGCTTTGTAGCCCCCATGTTTGCCACGCATAACGCCACCACCGTTGCTGCCATTCTTGAAATGGCAGGCAATAACCGCAAGGGCTTTTCCTTCCAGCGCCTGCATGGCATGGGTGAAGGGCTGCACGCACAATTGCTGTCGATGGACATACCCGTTTCCGTGTACGCGCCCGTTGGGCCACACAGCCATTTGCTGGCGTATCTGGTCCGCCGCCTGCTCGAGAATGGCGCCAACGTATCATTCGTCAACCGGATTGCCGATAAAACAATACCGACCGAAAAACTGATCGACGACCCGGCCAAGGCCGCGCGTGAAAACAAGGGCCGCCCGCACCCGAAAATACCTTTGCCTGCCAATTTATTTGCGCCAGACCGTGCGAACAGCAAGGGCTACGATGTGGGTGAGGCCACAACCTTAAAAACACTGGAAGCAGACGCACGAAAATCAATCACCGCATCTGCGCGTGAAGCCGCGAGTATTATCGGCGGCACCATCCGAAAAGGCAGCCTGCCACACACTATGCGCGCACCGGCTGATAAATCGGTTGTCGTCTCGCAGATGTGGCCAGCCGACGAAGGTATTGTGAGCGACGCGTTTTTAAGCGTCGCAGACGGTTTGAAAACATGGCGCGGTACGCACCCCGATGCGCGCGCAGACGTGCTTGAACGCACGGCCGACTTGCTTGAAGCGCACCGCGACGAATTTGTGGGGCTATGCAGCCTCGAGGCCGGCAAGACACTCACGGACGGTATCGCCGAGGTGCGCGAGGCGGTTGATTTCTGCCGTTACTACGCCATGCAGGCGCGCAAATTATTCGGCACCACGATCAACCTGCCGGGCCCTACGGGCGAACAGAATTCGCTACGGCTTGAAGCCCGCGGCATATTCGTTTGTATATCGCCTTGGAATTTCCCGCTGGCAATTTTTCTGGGCCAGATCACGGCGGCACTTGCAGCTGGTAATGCTGTTGTCGCCAAACCGGCAGAACAAACACCGATGATTGCCATGCGCGCGGTACAACTGCTTATTCAGGCAGGCTTGCCAGCCAATGTCATTGCGCTTGTACAAGGTGACGGGCGCGTGGGCGAAATGGTTGTCAGCAATCGCCGCGTTTGCGGTGTTGCTTTTACGGGCTCGAATGCTGCCGCCAAGGCCATCCATAAATCGCTAGCTGACAGGCCTGGGCCGATTTTACCGCTGATTGCCGAAACAGGCGGCTTGAATGCGATGATTGTCGATTCAACCGCCCTGCCCGAACAAGTGTGCGATGATGCGATTACCAGCGCCTTTACGTCAGCTGGGCAACGTTGCAGCGCCCTGCGCCTTTTATGCGTGCAGGAAGATATTGCCGACACCGTGAGCCAGATGATTGCAGGGGCCATGGCGGAATTGACGATGGGCGACCCTGCCAATGCCTCAACCGATATTGGCCCGCTGATTGACGAGGAAGCGCTGGCTCTTGTGCAGCGGCATAAATCACGCCTGCGTGGCGGTGCGCGCATTGTCGGTGAAACGCCGATTGATAAAACGCTTGCCCTACGCGGGCATTTTTCGGCACCCATGGCAGCCGAGATCAGGTCGGTTGATGACCTTGACCGCGAAGTGTTCGGCCCCGTACTGCACATATTGCGTTACAAGGCATCGGAACGGGATGATTTGCTGGATGCCATTAACCGCAAGGGCTTTGGCCTTACCTTCGGCATCCATTCGCGTTTATGGTCTGCCCAGAAAGCATTGGCCGCTGGCGCACGCGCAGGCAATGTGTATGTCAACCGCAGCGTCATCGGTGCGGTTGTGGGCGTGCAGCCTTTTGGCGGCACCGGCCTTTCGGGCACGGGCCCGAAAGCAGGCGGCCCGCATTATTTATATGCTTTCGCGACCGAAAAAGTTATCAGCATCGATACAACAGCGGCAGGCGGCAATACATCGCTTGTGACGCTGGAAGAGGGTTAGAATTATGGGCATGAAAATACTTGTGATTGGCAGTGGCGGGCGCGAGCACGCTTTGTGCTGGCGTTTGGCGCAATCACCATCGGCTGAAAAAATCTGGTGTGCGCCCGGCAACCCCGGCATTGCCAGTGTGGCCGAATGTTATGAGGTAAGTATCGATGACATCAAAGGCCTTGTGATATTGGCGCAGCGCCTGAAGCCAGACCTTGTTGTGGTTGGCCCTGAAGCACCCCTGGTTGCAGGCCTCGCCGATAAATTACGCGAAGCAGGTATCGTTACTTTCGGCCCTTCAAAAGACGCGGCGCAGTTGGAAGGCTCAAAAGCGTTTCTCAAAGATTTCTTTGCCAAGCACAACATACCGACGGCCGATTACAAAACATTCACCAATGCCGATGACGCGTGCGCGTATATCGATGCCAAGGGCGCGCCGATTGTTGTCAAAACCAGCGGGCTTGCCGCAGGCAAGGGCGTGACGGTTGCGATGACAATTGATGAAGCCAAGACGGCGGCCCGCGATATGTTGTCAGGCGCAGCATTTGGAGCTGCGGGCGACACAATCGTGATCGAGGATTATCTGGACGGCGAGGAAATAAGTTACTTCGCCATTTGCAGCGGCACTGATTTCGTACCGCTTGGCAGCGCGCAAGACCACAAGCGCGTAGGCGACGGTGATACCGGCCCCAACACGGGCGGCATGGGTGCATACAGCCCCGCACGCCTGATGACCCCTGAACTCGAGCAACGCATTATCGACACCATGATAAAGCCGACGCTTGATGGTATGGCGAGCGATGGCCACCCCTTCCACGGCGTGTTGTTTGCAGGTGTCATGGTTGCAAACGGCGTGCCCAAATTGCTGGAATACAACGTGCGTTTTGGCGACCCCGAATGCCAGACCCTGATGATGCGCCTTGAAGGCGATTTCGCGTCACTGTTACTGGCAGCCGCCACCGGCAAACTGGCAGACGCCAAAGAAAATTTCTCAATGAATGCCAACCCGAGTTTGTGTGTGGTGATGGCGGCCCAAGGTTACCCCGGTACCTACCGCAAAGGCACCGTGATTGGCGGGCTTGATACGGCGGCGACTGACGGCGCTGTCATCTTCCATGCTGGCACCAAGCAAACCGCATCGGGCCAGATAGTCGCCGATGGCGGGCGCGTGCTGGGCATTACGGCCAGTGCCGAGACATTGCCAGCCGCCCGCGCCATTGCCTACGGCGTGGTTGACCGCATCTTATGGCCCGAAGGTTTCTGCCGCCGCGATATTGGCTGGCGCGCTTTATGATTAGAAAAAACCCCGCTTGATTGGCGGGGCTTTTTAATTATGCGATAGGGCAGCTGACCTTCACGGGAAGGTCTTGCGCCAGCGGGTCGTCATCGGTCATTTCGATCATGCCGGTCGGCTGGACCGCGAAGTTCGAGAAGAATAGCGCGTTGGAATAGAACACGATGGCATCGCACAGCCAGTAACCTTCGGCGTTTTTGCCTTCAAAGGTTGCAGGGCGGATGGTGCCTTCGATCACGCGGCGGGTCGCGTCATCCATCTCAAGCGGCATCCCGTGGGTATCCATGCTTTCGGCCACCAGAAACGGGCCATCTTCGCCGCGTACGAAAAAGCAGAAGAAGCGCAGATAATCCAGCACGTTGTCGTCATTGATACGGACTGGCGCGTCAGCGTTGGTCTGGTGAATGGGGGGGCTGGTGCCGTCAAGGCGGGTCAGGTTGCCCTGATTGACCAGATAGTAAATATCAAGGTTTTCAGGGGTCCAGGTTTTGTCGCGCAGGCGGATCAGGACCACCTGTTCATAAAACGGCAAAGCGCGCCATGCGACCAGGGTTGTATCGGTGCTGGTGCGGTGGCGACCATCAACAGTGCCAACCTGCGTTAGAAAACCCGCCAATTCATCGCCTTTTACGGCATTCCAGCGGTCATCGTCGTGAAACATAGGAAATCCTGAAGGTAAATCGTTGTTTTGAGGGATTATATGAGGATTTGGCTTCAACGTCACGCCCCTAAAAGCAGGAACATGCGCCAGAACAGGTTGAAAACGTGGTTAATTGCGGTCAGGACGGCTGGAAACGCGCACGGGTGCGGCTTTCCGGCCCCAGTTCGCCAGATAAAATACTGGCGATGCCACCGCCACGGTGATAATTAAAGACATAATAAGAGCCATGTTTTCCTCGTTATTTGAGATATATACCCCTCTATATAGAACCCAAATTGTTAATGTCGCGTGAATGGTTTGACTTTTATGGGCGGGTTGGCTTATAAGCCTCGCGAGACGAAATTTTAGTATTACGGAGAGCGCTATGAAACGCACCTATCAACCAAGCAAACTTGTACGCGCACGCCGCCACGGCTTCCGTGCCCGCATGGCAACTGCAAACGGCCGCAAAATTATTGCCCGCCGCCGCGCCAAAGGCCGCTCGAAGCTGAGCGCTTAATCACGCTTATGCCGCATACGGACCCTATCAAAACGGACCGCCTGAAAAGGCGGTCTGATTTTTTGCGTCTGACAAAAGCCGGACGCAAATGGGTCGCACCCACCATTATTGTGCAAGCCGATAAAACACCCGAAAACATCGCTGCCCTGCGTGTTGGCTTTACGGCTACCAAAAAAACCGGCGGTGCCGTAATGCGTAACCGCATCAAACGCCGGATGCGCGAAGCCGTGCGGATAGCCCTCGCCAATGCCAGTACCCCCAGCGATATTGTGCTGATAGGCCGAACAGAAACCGCAAGCTGCGCCTTTCCTTCCCTTGTACGCGACCTTAAATGGTGCCTGAAACGGCTAGAGGTTACGGGGCATGAAAAAACTGCTGACATGGCTTCTTAAAGCACCTGTGCATGTGTACCGATACGTGGTCTCGCCGCTTCTGGGGCCACGATGCAGGTTCCATCCAACATGCTCCGATTACTGCTTGCAGGCTCTTGAAAAACATGGTCCATTGACCGGTCTTTGGCTGACCGCAAAACGGCTGTCAGCCTGCCATCCTTGGTCAAAACGCCATGGATACGACCCTGTACCAGAACCGACAATTTGCAAAGCGAACGACTGCCACCATGACGACTAACCAAATGCCAAACCAGCCCGGCCAAATGCACCCGCAAGACAAACGGAACATGATTCTGTTTTTTGTCATTTGCGTGCTGGCCTTCATTGGCTACGACCATTTTGTGCAAAAGCCCCAGCGTGCCGCTTTAGAAGTTGCGCGCGCAAAGGCCGTGGCCGCAGCCCCTGTGGCCGGTGTTGTTGATACACAAAGCATTTTGCCACGTGCGGATGCCGTGGCGCTCAACCAGCGCATTGCGATTGATAACCCTGATCTGCTGGGGTCCATCTCGCTCAAAGGCGGGCGCCTTGATGATTTATCGCTGCGCCAGTATTTTGAAACGGTCGAGAAAAAAACACCTGTTACGCTTTTAAGCCCTGCACGCACCGATACGCCGCTGTATCTTGATTACGGTTGGCTGGCCGATGCCGGCATCACGACCAAGCTGCCGGACGCCAACAGCGAATGGCGCCTGAAAGACGGCAGCCATGCCCCGCTGTCGAAAGACAACCCCGTTACACTGACATGGGCGAACGGCCAGGGCCTGACCTTCGAAAAAACATACACACTGGATGACCAGTATATGTTTACCGTGACCCAAACCGTCACCAACCACACAACACAACCTGTAGCCCTGCACCCTTATGCCGCGCTGACACGTCAGGGGTTACCGGTTGATTTTGTAAAAAATGCCGTCATGCATGAGGGGCCGATTGGCTATCTGGGCAACAGCCTGCATGAAACATCGTATAAAGACCTCGATAAAAAACCGCGTGTCGATTTTACCAGCAAAGATGGCTGGGCCGGCTTTACCGACAAATACTGGTTTACGGGTATCGTACCTACGGACGTTACTGATAAAACCTTCCGGTTCATCCGTGCGGATGCGGGTACCAAACCGGTGTACCAGATTGATATGACGGGTGCGCCAATCAGCATCGCGCCCGGCGCCAGCGTCAGCCACGGTGTCCGCAGTTTTGTCGGCCCCAAGAAATTGGATGTGTTGAACGGCTATAAAGACACACTGGATATTCGCCGTTTTGACCTTGTGATCGATTTCGGCAAGTTCTGGTTTTTGACCATTCCGTTCTTCCACATTCTCACATGGCTTGGTCATTCCATCGGGTCGTTTGCCATCGCCATTCTGGTGTTTACGGTTATTTTGCGCCTGGCTGTATTTCCGCTGGCCAACAAATCGTATCGCAGCTTCGCGCGGATGCGTAAAATCCAGCCGGAGATGGCTGCCATCCGCGAGCGTCATTCCGATGACCGTGTGAAACTACAACAGGCGATTTTCGAGCTTTATAAGCGCGAGAATGTAAACCCGATGGCGGGCTGTCTGCCGCTGCTACTACAAATCCCCATCTTCTTCTCGCTCTATAAGGTTTTGTACATCACGCTGGAAATGCGCCATGCGCCTTTCTTTGGCTGGATCCATGACATGTCGGCCCCGGACCCTTTATCGGTGTTCACGCTGTTCGGCCTGATTGACTGGACCCCGCCGGGCATTCTGCAACTGGGTATCTGGCCGCTTGTCATGGGCGTGACGCTCATGCTGCAACAGCGCCTCAACCCGCCGGCACAAGACCCGACGCAGGCCAAGGTGATGCAGCTGATGCCGATCATGATCACGGTACTGATGGCACATATGCCCGCAGGCCTTGTTATCTACTGGTCATGGAGCAACTGCCTGTCCATCCTGCAGCAATACATCCTCATGCGTCAGGAAGGCGTGGAAGTTTCGTTCTTCCGCAAATCGAGCGCTGACAAAAAGATGGAAGAAATGGTCGCCCACGGCCCGCATATCCATCCGGCTGCCGAAGAAATCGCCGAAGATCTTGAAGCCATCGAAGGCAAGATTATCGAGAAAACAGTGACGCCACCCAAAAAGGGCGGCAAAAAAGGTAAGCGCTGATCAAGGCGCTTACCCTTCATTTTATCGTTCTGATTATTTTTAAACCTTACGTGTTTTAACCAGCGTATCGACAATGCCGGGGTCAGCCAGTGTGCTGATATCGCCCAGCGTGTCGATTTCGTTGGCGGCCACCTTGCGTAAAATACGGCGCATGATTTTGCCTGACCGCGTTTTAGGCAGTCCTGCGGTCCAATGCACGTGATCAACTGTTGCTATCGGCCCGATGATAGAGCGGATGAGTTTATTGATTTCGGCGGCTACGGCATCGCCCGTTTCAACCCCTTCCTTGGGGATGATATAGGCGTAGATACCCTGCCCCTTGATATCGTGCGGGAAGCCCACGACCGCGCTTTCGGCCACAGCCGGATGCCGGTTGATGGCACTTTCAATTTCCGCCGTGCCAAAGCGGTGGCCGGATACGTTGATGACATCATCAACCCGCCCCGTGATCCAGTAATCGCCATCGGAATCGCGGCGTGCGCCATCACCGGTGAAGTACATGTTTTTGAAGGTTGAAAAATAGGTTTTTTCAAACCGTGCATGGTCACGATAAACCGTGCGCATCATGCCCGGCCATGAATCGAGAATAACCAGATAACCTTCTGCAGCCCCTTTGAGAATTTTACCGTCCTGATCAACAATCGCAGGTTTAATGCCGAAAAACGGCTTGGTGGCCGAACCCGGTTTTAAAGGCGTGACACCCGGCAGCGGCGTCAGGATATGCCCGCCAGTTTCGGTCTGCCAGTAGGTATCGACAACAGCGCAGCGGCCTTCGCCAACCACGTTGTAATACCACAGCCATGCTTCTGAATTGATAGGTTCCCCCACCGAGCCCAGAACGCGCAATGATTTCCGGCTTGCGCGCGTGACATAGGTATCGCCTTCCTTGATGAGCGAACGGATAGCCGTAGGCGCCGTGTAGAATAAATTGACCTGATGTTTATCGACAATATCCCATAGGCGGCCCCAGTCGGGGTATTGGGGCACACCTTCAAACATCAGCGTGGTTGTGCCGTTGGCCAGCGGGCCATAGACAATATAACTATGGCCTGTAACCCAGCCTACATCGGCCGTGCACCAATACACATCGCCTTCGCGTACATCGAATACAACTTCGTGTGTGAGGGAGGCATATACAAGATATCCGCCGGTTGTGTGCAGTACACCCTTGGGTTTTCCGGTAGAGCCGGACGTATATAAAATGAATAACGGGTCTTCGGCGTTCATCGGTTCGCACAGCGAGATTATCGATTGCTTCGGAACAAGGTCATGCCACCAGATATCACGCCCAGATGTCATGGTCACATCGCCGCCGGTACGCCTGAGCACGAGCACGGTTTTGACATTTGGGCATTCAGCCAGCGCGCCATCAACATTCTTTTTCAGTGGCACATGCTTGCCGCCGCGTACACCTTCATCGGCGGTAATAATAAAGGTGGATTCACAATCCTGTATGCGGTCGCGCAAAGATTCTGAAGAGAACCCACCGAAGACAACCGAGTGCACCGCGCCTATGCGCGCGCAGGCCAGCATGGCGAAAGCCGCTTCTGGCACCATGGGCAAATAGATGGTTACGACATCGCCTTTTTTGACGCCTTCGGCCAGCAGGGCGTTAGCGAGGCGGCTGACTTCATCTTTCAGTTCGGCAAAGGTAATGTTGCGCGTTTCAGATGGGTTATCACCTTCCCAAATAATCGCGGTCTGGTTGGCGCGCGCAGGCAAATGGCGGTCGATACAGTTATAGGCCGCGTTGAGTTCGCCATCCTCGTACCATTTGATAGAAACATCGGGCGAAAATCGGGTGTTTTTGACACGGGTGTAAGGCTTCGACCAGTCGAGGCGCTTGCCCATGTCGCCCCAGAAACTTTCTGGCTCGTTGATGGAACGTTCGTACATCTCGGTATATTGCGCGGCATTGACCCTGGCCGTGACCGCGCGGGTTACCGGAACCGGAAAAATTATGTCGTTCATACCATCAATTTTATCACACTCGCACCCCGCTCGTAATGGGCGGATCGTGACGCAGCGCAACAACAAGATTGTATTTTATGCTTTTGCAATAAGGGGTTATAAGCCGCCCAGCTTACAGATATGCGCCCATTCAGCGTCACTGACGGCGCAGACTGACAAGCGCGACTGGCGTATCAGCGCCATGCTTGCCAATTTCGGGTCGGCTTTTATTTGCGCTAATGTAACGGGGGTCTTCAGCGGTTTATCGGCCTTTACATCGACCATTACGAATTTGCCTGTTTCGTCTGACGGGTCGGGGTAGGCGGTTTTTACAACCGCCGCAATGCCCACAATCTCGCGCCCTTCGTTGGAATGGTAAAAAAATGCCTGATCGCCGATTTTCATGGCTTTCATATTATTGGCGGCCTGGTGGTTGCGTACCCCGTCCCAGCCGGTTATGCCCTTTTTGACCTGCTGGTCCCAGCTCCAGACATCGGGTTCGGATTTGATGAGCCAGTACGCCATTCTCGGGTCATGCCTTTTTTTCGTCGCGTTGATGGGCCATAATGCCCCGATGATGATGTTCAGAGCAATCCTTGTGTTTTTGTTCGCATGTCTTTTGCCATTGCAGGCAATGGCACAAAGCGCTGGCATGTCGGTCATCCGCGACAGCGAGATCGAATTCGCCCTGCGTGAATGGTGCACGCCCATATGGCGCGCGGCAGGGCTGAACCCGGACGCCGTCAAAATCATCCTCGTCAATTCGCCGGATGTGAACGCCTTTGTCGCCGGCGGGTCGAACATCTTTATTTACACAGGGCTTATCAACGCCACCAGATCACCGGGTGAATTGCTGGGCGTTATTGCCCATGAAACCGGCCATATTGCAGGCGGCCACCTTATACAGGGACGCGAGGCGATGGAGCGGGCATCGTATGAATCCATTCTGGCGACCATGCTTGGCATTGGCGCCGCCGCATCTGGCGCGGGTGACGCCGCCAAGGCACTGGTGATCGGCGGTAATGGGCTGGCCATGAGCGGCTTTCTGGCACACACGCGCATACAGGAGGCCAGTGCCGATCAGGCCGCCCTCAGCTTTCTTGAGAAAGCGCAATATAACCCGACCGGGCTGGTAAGCTTTCTGAACACTATGAAGAATCAGGAATTGCTGCCGCAGTCGCAGCAAAACCAGTATTTACGCACCCACCCGCTGACAAGCGACCGGCTTGACGCCATGATCCGCGGCAGCGCGCATTCAAAATATCTGGCGCGGCCGTATTCACCCAACATGATCGAGCGTTATTTGCGTATCAAAGCCAAGCTTTCAGGGTTTATCACCCCGCAGCGCGTGACTTGGGATTATTCAGAAAAAGATACATCGACATCGGCCATTTATGCCCGCGCGATTGCAGCCTACCGCCAGAGCGACAAGGCAAAGGCGCTTAAACTGATCGACCAGCTGATCGCACAGGAAAAAGACAACCCGTGGTTTTATGAATTGAAGGGCCAGATGCTGCGCGATTTTGGTGACTTGCCCGGTGCACTTGCCGCCTACCGCAAAACCGTGACACTGGAGCCTAAGGCCGCGCTGACCCGCATTGATTTGGCGCAGGTGCTGATTGAGATGCCGGGCGGGCCCACCAAGGAAAACTATGCCGAGGCCGAGCGAAACCTTGATTTAGCGCGCCCGCTGGAACAAAAATCTATGTCCATCCACCGCATGTATGCGACAATGTATGGTCGCATGGGGGATGAACCGCAGGCCAAATACCATCTGGCCGAGGAAGCAACCTTACGCGGCGATACCAAAGAAGCCCGACGTTTACTGGAAGCGGCGATGCCAGGCCTTAAAGCCGGCACCCCTGCCTTCAGGCAGGCCAACGACCTTAAAGTCTATCTGGACGCTCAACCAAAAAAAGATGACAGCGACCGCCATTAAGGTACACTTTTTCCACCTTTGACCGGAGAGATTCATTCATGCGCCGCCTATTTCTAGCTTTATCCCTTTTTATGGCTCTGGCCCTGCCAGTGCTTGTAACCCCTGCCACCGCCGCCGAACTAACCCGCGCGCAGGTGGAAGAAATCGTTCATGACTACATCATGAAAAACCCGAAAGTCGTGATTGAGTCCGTCAACGAATTCGGCAAGACGCAGCAACAGGCCGAAGACCAGAAAGCGACCGACAAGGTCACCCAGAATCTGGACTGGCTGACCAAGAACAAAAACCACGCCGAAACGGGTAACCCCAAAGGCGATGTCACGATTGTCGAATTCTTCGATTACAACTGCGGCTACTGCAAACAGGCCCTGCCTGATTTGATGACCCTGCTGGATGAGGATAAAAATATCCGTGTCGTTTTCGTCGAGATCCCCATTCTTGGCGACAGCTCGTTCGAGGCTGGCCGCTGGGCTTTGGCATCACTCAAGCAAAAGCTTTACCTTGAATTCCACATAGCCCTGATGCGCCACAAAGGTGCATTTGACGAAGCCATTCTGTCAGATTACGCCAAAAAAGTGGGGCTTGATGTGGCCAAGCTGAAAAAAGACAAAGCCGACCCCGAGCTAAACAAAATCATGGATGAAAATATCAAGATGGCTAACGTGCTTAGCATTACAGGCACGCCCGCTTTCGTTGTCGGTACAACGTTGATACGCGGTTATGTCGGCCTTGATGGTTTACGTCAGGCTGTTGCCGATGCCCGTGAAGCCGCCAAGAAAAAGAAATAACCTCTGCTGCTATAGAATGCAAAAGACCGGCCTTTAGGGCCGGTCTTTTTTATTGCGTCTATGCATATGAGGTTACTGCCAGCCTATTACTGCCAGACCGTCATCGGGTTCGGGATCTGGTTGATGTCACCCCATGTGCCTGCGCTTGAACTCCAGACCGTGACAGGGCGCGACCATGAGCCGACCCATGCGTTGTCGCCATACCATTCACGCGTAGTGACCTGTGATACAAGCGTTGTCGACCAGTAGGAACGCAGCTTACAACCGCCCTTCCCACCGCAATCGTAGTAATAGACGATGGTCGGCCAGCCGATGTCGCGACGTTCAATACGGCCGCAATGCAGGCCAAGGCGTTCGCCATCGCTGTAGCGTTTCCCAAATTCCATGCGCGGGCCATCGACAATAGTCGGCATGTAGTCAGGGTACTGGCCATCCTTGTTCATCATGATGGTCTGGACTGTTGAACCACCACCATCAAAGCTGCTTGCATCGCCGTATGTCCATGACTGGATATATGCATCCTGCCGCGGGCCCGCATACACCGTCCAGCTATCACAGCCTTTGATATTGCAATGCTTGCGGTTAACCCATGTCAGGGCAGTAAACTCACCTTGAGCCATTAAATCATAGTAGAAGCGGCCTGCTACCCCATCCATACCATCGGTATTATAGCTACCACCGGGACGCATTGTCGTGAAGAAGCTGGTGCCTGCGGGTAATTCATATGGCCACCAATTGCCTTCGCGCGAGGCATCGTAATTGAGTGGACAATTGAGCTGCAATTCGCGTTTGCGAATCTGGCAGTTGTTACGATTTTCGTTCATGGCCCAGCCGAGTTTGGGGCCTAAATTCCCGAAATTCGGTACGAAATAGTTATAAGGGTCGAGCCATGTTTTAGCGCGGAGATCGCGATGAGCCGTAGAACTTGACCATTGAATGGTCCATTTGGCATCGAAATACCCCATGTTCAGCGTGTAACCGCCGCCGCCTTCAACGTAATCACAACTGCCGATCCAGCAGCCGAGAAAACCTTCCAGCCAGCTTTCATCATCATAATACGCGGCAAGATCATGGTAATTCCATTTACCGGCACCGTTACCGTCTGGCCCGCCCGGAGCCCCCGGAATGTTACCGCACTGGGCGGTGTAATCTTCGTTGCCGGCGCAATCAATGGCGCGGCCTTCCCATTTTTCGCGTTTGCCCTGATTGGTGGCATCCGTATTCAAAACCACTTTATCAACCACGCGTTCGATATTGGCGATACCGCTGTAATTGGCAACGTACCGCCCTGATGAAATGGCCAGCAAAGAGCGTGTTACATCGGCATAGCGTGGGCAGACGTTCCGTACGTCGGCGTTATAGCTCAGAGCGCTGTCGTCGATCGTGGTGCCCGTTGCACTGATACTGACAGCACGGCAAGTGTCGATGGATTTGGAGCTTGTATCGCGACGGCCGTCTTTCACGGCATCCATTGTCACGGTGCCGCTGGTACAGCCCATTTTCAGCTGGGATTCGAGCATTTCTTTCATGCCCCTAGCTGCTATGTCGGCAAAATCACCGAGAGCCGCGCTTGCGGCATCTGTTTGCAGGTTTGTGGTCGCGGCCACATCGGTATCGGCGATACACTGGCCGATATTGTCGGCATTCCAGCCATCATTCGGGTTGGAAGGGCTGATGGTACCGTCCGCGAGGTAACGTACAACACGGCTCATGACCATGGTGCCGCGCATGGCGCGACCACGCATGTCGTTCGCGCAGTTGGCGGTTTTATATTCGGTGCGCGACATTTCGTTCACGGGCGGTGCCGGGCGCGTAATGCGGAAAACAACGACAGGTGCCCCGATTGGAATACCTATATTGGCGCAGCTGGCAGGCGTTGCCGTGGATGCGCCGCTATCCATCGTTGCTGCTGCACGGGTGGTAAATATGCCGATCTGGTCATCTGATAGACGCGTGCGTAATTCACCCATCATCCGGCCGACATCATTGCCCATACCTTTGACCGAAAAATTGCCCGCGGCATCGCGGCCATCAAGCCATGTATATTGCAATACTTCGGCGCCTGCGCCTGTTGGACAGATACTAGACCGCACAACCGCACCCAGCGAATTGGCTTCAATGCCCAATGCCGCCAAGTTCAACTCCATCGAGGCCGTCTGGGTTGTGTACCACGATGATTTGCTTGTGATCTCGTTCTGGACCTTAATAGCCGTATTACCGAGGGAGGCTGCATAGAAAGCGCCATTGAGCTGGCCGGGCTCGCTTTGAGCGGCTTTGTCAGGGGCAACCGAGTCTGGCAGACAGCCCGCAAGGATGCCGGCGCTTAACAGCGCAACTAGCATCAGAAGATGACGACACGATACCAACATGGCTAGCCCCCCAAAGGCAAAACGGAATGCTTCACAGTCTATTTTGAAGCAAACTTATTAAAATTTGGTTCAAATTTGTTAACCATCCGTGTGTTACCCCATGAAAAAAGCCGGCTTTCCAGCCGGCTTTTTTCATATTCAAGCTGGGTTACTGCCAATAGACAATCGGGTTGGGGATATCGTTGAGGCTACCCCATGTACCGTATGGCGATGTCCAGACCGTCACAGGGCGCGACCATGTACCATCGGTCGCATTGTCACCCGACCATTCGCGCGTTGTCGTCTCGGTGATGCCTACACTGCTGTTATACGACCTTGTTTTACAGCCACCTTTACCGCCGCAATCCTGATAGTACACAACACTTGGCCATGACCGCGTGCCGCTTTCGATACGGCCGCAATGCAACGGCACCACATATTTGCCGACATATTCAAGCAACGGGCCTGAGACGATGGTCGGTGTGTAATCCTGCTTCTGGCCGTCCTTGTTCATCATAATGGTCTGCACTGTGGAACCCGGGCCGCCAACGCTGCTTGAGTCGCCATATGTCCACGACTTGATGTAGGAATCCGTGCCCGGGCCTGCGTAGTCGGTCCAGTAGTCGCAGCCTTTGATATTACATTTTTTCCAATCCAGCCATGCCAGCGCCGGTGTATCACCCGCGACCTTAATGATGTCGTAGAATTTGCCGACATCACCACCATACGAGCCACCCGGAATCATGGTCGTCATGAAAGGAGAATTGGCCGGTAATTCATATGGATACCAGTTGGCCTGTTTCGAGGCATCGTAATTCAGCGGGCAATCGAGCTGGATTTCGCGTTTCATGATCCGGCACTGGTTGGTGCCGGCCGGTACGTGCCAACCCAATGTTGCGGGCGGTACATTGAAGTTGGGTATGAAATACTGGTATGGGTCGGTCCAGCTGGTTGCATGGAGGCCGCGATGCGCGGTCGTTGTGCTGGATGAGCCATGATAAGTGTGGATCGAATGGAAATAATCCCAGTTAATAACGTATGACCCGTTGCCGATCATGGTTGTGGTACTGCCGAACAGCAGGGCCAGCAGGGCCAGAGGCGCCAGGAATGCGAATACCATTGATGCCATAAGATAGGCCGTATAGACCGCCAGCGCGGCACCCACTACAGCTGCAAGAGCATTCGGGTTATCGCTCAGGTGTTTGTAGTAATCAATATTATGATTCAAGAACTTTGAAATCGTCGAATCTTCAGGGCCGGTCGGGCGTTTGGGCACGTTCGAGCAATTAACGATGTAATCATCCGTACCCGCGCAATTGATGGCTTTACCCACCCAGACTTCGCGCTGGCCCTGATTGGTCGTGTCGGTGCTGAGATCGACCTTATCAACCACACGCTCAATATAAGCGACGTTGGTGGGGGCAGAACTGCCGTAGTCTGAAATATAACGGCCTGTCGATACGCCCAGAATGGAACGGGTTACATCAGCATAGCGCGGGCAGACGTTGCGTCTGTCTGCATTATTTGAAATACCGGTTTCATCGATACTGGTACCGGTTGCTGTGATGTTGACAGACTTACAGGTATCGATGGTTTTTGAACTCTGGTCACGACGACCATCCACCACAGCATCTTTCGACACGGTGCCGTTGGTACAGCCCATTTGCAGCTGGGATTCCAGCATGGACTTCATGCCCTGCGCCACGATATCGGCAAAATTACCAAGCGCTGCACTGGCGCCAGTTGTGTTGGTGGCGTTTTTGGTGCCCACAACATCGGTGTCGGTCACGCACTGCCCTATGTCATCGGAATTCCAGCCCGCATTTGGACTGCTTGGCGTGATACTGCCATCAGCCAGGTATTTGACCACGCGGCTTTGCACCATGGTGCCGCGCATGGCACGGCCGCGTATATCGTCCGCGCATGGGGCGGTACGGTATTCGGTGCGTGACATTTCAGAGACAGGTGCTGCGGGCCTTGAAATACGGAAGACCAGAACAGGTGCGCCCACCGGCATACTCATATTGGCGCAGCTTGCAGGCATGGTCAGGGTCGAGCCACTTTCCATGGCAAGGCTAGTGCCACCCGTATATTGGCCGACCTGATCGGTCGCAACGCGGGTCCGTAACTCGCCAATCAGGCGGCCGGCATCGCTGCCCATACCTTTGATTGTGAATTTGCCGGTTGCATCACGACCATCGATCCATGTCATCTGCAACACTTCAGAGCCGGAACCAGTGGGGCAGATGCTTGATTTTACGGGCGCTGCCAGCATGTTGGCATCGATACCCATGGATGCGAGGTTCAACTGCATTGAGTTGGTTTGGGTTGTAAACCACGAGGCGTTACTGACAACACCGTTCTGGATCTTGAGGGCAATGTTACCAAGGGCTGCCGCGTAATAGTCGCCCGTGATTTGCCCGGCATCGGAGGTTGTTTTGTCAGGGTCTTTGGCATCAGGCAAACAAGCCGACACAAGGCCTGTGGCCAGCAAAACCCCGAGCATCAATACGTGGCGATATGACAGTCTCATATTATTCCCCAAGACAGAAAACGTAGTTCTTCACCATTCATATTGGTTCAAATTCATTAAAATTTGGTTCAAATTTCCGTATATGCGTATTTTTACAAGCAAAAGACCGGCCCTGAGGCCGGTCTTTTTATTGCGTTACCGTTTGCAGGGCTACTGCCAGACCGTCAGCGGGTTCGGGATCTGGTTGATGTTATTCCAGATACCGACTGACGATACATACTGGTACACAGGGCGCGACCATGTGCCGTTGGTTGCGTTGTCACCAACCCATTCACGCACAACCCGTTCGGTAATCGTGGTTGTTGTGCTTCTGGCTTTGGTTTTGCAACCGCCTTTACCGCCACAATCCTGATAATACTCGGTTGTTGGCCAGTTCATGGTTTTGGATTCGATGCGTCCGCAATGCAGCGGCACCCCATAATGGCCTACATATTCCAGCTTCGGTGGGCTAGGCACGATCTCGGGTTTATAATCGATCTTCTGGCCATCCTTGTTCATCATGATGTTCTGCACATCTGTGCTGCCGCCGCTGACGCTGGATTGATCGGTATAATTCCAAGAGATGATATAAACATCCTTACCTGGGCCAATCTGTTCGGTTTTATGACACTTCTTGCCCCAATTGAAAAAAGATGGACATGACTTCTCATAATTGGCTGAAAGATTGGCGATAGCTAAACCGTTGTTGATCAGTTTTTTATAAGTGTCAAAAGTTTCCTGGCGTTCGCCACCGCGACCTACGCCCGGTATCAGCGTTATATATTCTGCACCCAATGTCAGTTCATAGGGGTTCCAGTTGCCTTCTTTGGAAGCGTTATAATGCGTGGGGCAAACCAACTGCAATTCACGCTTCATGATGTAGCAGGCATTGGTGCCGCCAGGCACTCGCCAGCCCAGTGTTGAGGCCGGCACATTGAAGTTAGGTATGAAATACGTGTAAGGGTCGGTCCAGCTTGTTGCGTGAAGATCGCGATGCGCTGTCGTTGTACTGTTTGGCCCATGATATGTATGAATGGTTTTAAAATATTCGCTGTTCAGCATGGTTGCATTACCCCCGGTCATGACCCAACTACCACCGAATAGAAACGCAAAAATAAAGACAATAGGGGCAAATATGGCGAACACGACTGATGCAGCCATGTAAGCAGCCACAGCGATTACACCGCTAACGAGAATCAAGCCTACAGCTACACTACCATTGGCATTACCAAGGTCATTGAGATTGCGCGATATCCATTTCTCAACCGATGTATCTTCGGCACCGGTCGGGCGTTTGGGAACGTTCGCGCAGTTGACGATATAATCATCCGTGCCCGCACAGTTAATGCGCTTACCTTCCCAGACTTCGCGCTGCCCTTGATTGACCGAGTCGGTATTCAGATCAACCTTATCGACCACACGCTCAAGGTTGGCCACGTTGGTGGGGGCCGAGCTGCCATAGTTTGAAATATAACGGCCCGTTGAGACACCCAAAAGCGCGCGGGTGACATCGGCATAGCGCGGGCAGACGTTACGCACGTCGGCATTGTGGGAAAGGTCCGTTTCATCAATGATGCTGCCAGCCGCTGTTATGTTGACGGATTTGCAGGTATCAATGGTTTTTGAACTTTGGTCACGTCTGCCGTCAAGTACCGCGTCTTTAGTAACAACGCCATTGGTACAGCCCATTTTCAGTTGGGTTTCGAGCATGTCTTTCATGCCCTTCGCTGCTATGTCGGCAAAATTACCCAGCGCTGCACTGGCTCCGGTTGTGTTGGTGGCGCTTTTGGTGCCCACAATATCCGTGTCAGCCACGCACTGGCCAATGTTATCGGCAATCCAGCCCACGGTTGGGCTGCTTGGCGTGATACTGCCATCAGCCAGATATTTGACGACGCGGCTTTGCACCATGGTGCCGCGCATAGCACGGCCACGCATATCGCTGCCGCAGCTTGTTGTACGATATTCCTTACGGGACATTTCAGAGACAGGTGCTGCCGGGCGGGCAATACGGAATACAAGAACAGGCACGCCTGTGGGCAGGCCCATATTGGCGCAGCTTGCGGGAATGGTCATGGTTGAGCCATCTTCCAAAGCAAGGCTGGTACCGCCGGTAAACTGGCCAACCTGATTGGTGGCGACACGGGTCCGTAATTCGCCGATCATCTGGCCGGCATCACTACCCATACCTTTAATGGTGAATTTGCCTGTCGCATCGCGGCCTTCAAGCCATGTCATCTGCAATACTTCAGAGCCGGAACCAGTGGGGCAAATGCTTGATTTAACGGGAACACCCAGCATGTTGGCGTCAATGCCCATGGATGCAAGGTTAAGCTGCATGGATGCTGTCTGCGTTGTAAACCAGGAAGCATTACCGACCACGGCATTCTGAACCTTGAGGGCGATATTGCCCAGAGACGCCGCGAAATATTCGCCGTTGATCTGCCCTGCGTCGGAGGTTGTTTTATCGGGATCTTTGGAGTCAGGCAGGCAGGCCGATACAAGGCCCGTAGCCAACATGGCCCCTACTAACAGCATATGACGATAAAACTGTTTCATTTCATTTCCCCAAAGTGAAACGCAGGTACTCATTCTCGATTATGATCGAAATTCATTAAAATTTATTTCAAATCAGAATGATAGATGCTTGATTGATCAGGCGGCGGGCAGGCGGATGGTAACAGTGGTACCGACACCCAGACGGGAATCGATATGCAATGACCCGCCGTGAAGTTCGGTCAGATCCTTGGTAATGGCAAGGCCAAGGCCCGACCCATCGTGACCACGGGTGAAGGCGTTGGATACTTGTTCAAACGGTTTGGTGACATCGGCAATTTTGTGGGCAGGGATACCGATGCCGGTATCGCTCACACGGATGGTAACCGTGTTGTCTTCATGGGTCAGGAAGGTTGAAACGCTGCCATCCGTATCGGTGAATTTCACGGCATTCGACAGCAGGTTCAGCATGATCTGCTTCAGCGCGCGGCGGTCGGCCCTGATAATGACGTCATCATCCGGCGTGCGGCAATGAAGGGTCACCCCCCCTTCCTGCGCGCGGGCGTCCATCATCTGCACGGTGGTGCGGATAACCTGGGATATATTGACATCCTGCAGGGTCAGTTCGTATTTACCGGCTTCGATTTTTGACATATCGAGAATATCGGTTATCAGATCAAGCAGGTGCATCCCGCTTTCGCGAATGGATTTGACGTAGTCGAGGTAACGTTCGTTGCCCAGTGGGCCTAAAATCTGTTTATCCATCAGGTCGCTGAAGCCGATAATGGCATTCAACGGGGTCCGCAATTCATGGGACATGTTGGCAAGGAAGCGTGATTTGGACGCATAGGCGGCCTCTGCCGCTTCCTTGGCGTCGCGCAGGTCGCGTTCGTGTTCACGCTGGGAGGTAATGTCCTGCATGATGCCGTAAAGGGCCACGACTTCGCCTTCGGAATCCATTTCGCAACGGCCCTCACAGCGCACAATATGCAGGCTGCCGTCGGTGCGCTGGACGCGGAAATCCATGTCGTAATCATTCTGCTGGATGATGGCGCGCTGGAAAGCCTGATACAGGCGGCCCAGGTCGCGGCGGTGGATCAGCGCGCTGATCGATTCCATGCTGGGTTTGAAAGTCGCGGGTGTGACACCAAAAATATTATAAAGTTCGGACGACCATTCGATATCGGACATGCCGATATCCCAGCGCCAATGGCCCATATGGGCCAGCGCCTGCGCTTCGGATAATTGCTGTTCACGGCGGCGCAAGGCCTGTTCGTCCCGCACTGTCTCGGTTGAATCGTGGCCAAGGCAATATAATACAGGCCCGCCAAGGCGCACCGACCAGTTGGTCCAGCGGGTTTCACCTGTGGCGGTCGTCATGCGGCACTCAATGTTCACAGAAGCGGGCGAGGCGGCATTGGACTGGCAGGCGCCATAAAGCGCCGTGCGCACGGCCGGTTTGTCGCCTGCATCGACAAAATCGACAAACATCTTACCGATCATATCCTGCTGGCTGTAGCCGAGCACATGACCGAAGGCAGGGTTGAAACGGATGATGCCGCCATCAGGGTGAATGGTGCACATCATGTCTTGCGACATTTCAAGAAACTGCCGCAACTCACCCGCGCGCAGGGCAGCCGATGCGCCCAGTGTTTCGTGGTGGTCATTGGGCGTTGCAATAATCTGCTGCACCAGACGGCGCAGATCTTCATCGCGCTGGGGCACGCCGTTGGTACTCATGGCGGAGGCTACGATATAATTTTTACCATCGGAGCCTGCCACGCGGTCAAACTGGAAATCAATACGCGTACCTTCAGCCCCGCATATAAGCGTATGATTGCCGGAGCGGATGCCGGATACAAAATCATCGACTACAGGTTGTGTTGTATCGGCGCTCAGGAAGGCGCGGTCATCATGGGCCATATCATCGGGTACGAGGCGCAGCACATTCGATGCAGGCTGGGTTACCAAAGCCATGGCATCAACGCCCATAAGGTCGGCAAAGGCAGATGACGCATAGATAAAGCAGCCATCAGACCCCAAAACGAAACGCATATCCGCATTTTCAACGCGGGCGGGTCGGTCGGTAACCGGTTTCTCGGGCTTTTTAAGCCGCATGTTTCTGGATGCGTCAGCGTTCATGGCCAGAAAGCGTAGCCTAAAGAGGGGCTTTATGCCAAGTTTTTCCCGTAATGGGGTTAGGCTGCGTCTTTGTCAGATGCTTTTTCAGGTGCCGCTCCGGGCGCTTCAACAGGAACTTCAGCCACAGCTACACTGGCCGCTTTGGCGGCGTCTTCCGCTTCTTTCAGGGCCGCCAGCTGCTTTTCAAGCCAGTGAATCGTGTAGTTACCCGAAATGAAATCAGGCTGGTCGATGATCCAGGCATGTAACGGCAGGGTGGTTTTAACCCCGTCAATGACGGTTTCATGGATGGCGCGGTGAAGGCGGCGCAGGGCTTCTTCACGGGTGCGGCCATGGACAATGAGCTTGCCGACCATCGAGTCGTAATAAGGCGGGATTTTGTAGCCGGTATAAATGGCCGAATCAAAACGTACGCCCAGACCGCCTGCGGCATGGAACTGGGTAATTTCGCCGGGTGACGGCATAAAGGTCTTGGGGTCTTCGGCATTGATACGGATTTCAATGGCGTGGCCGCGCAGGCGGATATTGTCTTTATCGATCAGCAGCGGTTCGCCCGCTGCGATACGGATCTGTTCGGTTACCAAATCGATACCCGTAATCATTTCCGTGACGGGGTGCTCGACCTGAATACGCGTGTTCATTTCGATGAAATAGAATTCGTTATCCTGGAACAGGAATTCAAACGTGCCTGCCCCGCGATATTGCAGCTGGCGCACGACGCCGGCAGCCAGTGAACCAATGAATTCACGCTGCTCAGGGTTGAGAACGGGTGACGGGCCTTCTTCGACCATTTTCTGGTGACGGCGCTGGATGGAGCAATCACGCTCGCCCAGATGAATACCGCCGCCTTTGCCATCGCCGAAAATCTGCACTTCGATATGGCGCGGGCGGTCGAGGTATTTTTCAAGATACATCGAATCATCGCCAAAGTTGGCTTTGGCTTCGCGGCGCGCAGTGTTCCATGCGTCTTCAAATTCGGATTCCTTGCGGATGACTTTCATGCCCTTACCGCCGCCGCCTGATACAGCTTTTACGAGCACGGGGTAGCCAATTTCCTTGGCGATTTCGATGCCTTCTTCGAGGGATGACAACACACCTTCGGAACCCGGCACGACCGGCAGGCCAAGCGCCTTCACGGTTTTCTTGGCCATGGCTTTGTCGCCCATGGTGTCGATATGTTCAGGCTTAGGGCCGATGAAGGCGAAGCCGTGTTCTTCGACCATGCGGGCGAAGTCGGCATTTTCAGACAGGAAGCCGTAGCCTGGGTGAATGGCGTCAGCGCCGGTGACGGCTGCTGCCGTTAAAATGGCAGGGATGTTCAAATAGCTGTCTTTGGCAGCTGGCGGGCCGATACAGACCGATTCGTCAGCTAGGCGGACGGCCATGGCATTGGCATCGGCTGTTGAGTGAACGGCCACGGTCGCGATGCCCAGTTCCTTGCAGGCGCGATGGATACGCAGGGCAATTTCGCCACGGTTTGCAATGAGGACTTTTTTGAACATGGCCATACCTATTACTCGATGATCATCAAGATATCGCCGAACTCAACCGGGCGTGCATCTTCGATGAGGATCTGGGTGACGATACCGGCTTTTTCGGCCTTGATGGGGTTCATAACCTTCATGGCTTCGATAATGACCAGCGTATCGCCGACATTGACGCGTGAGCCTTTGGATACAAACGCAGGCTTGCTTGGCTCGGGTGACAGGTAGGCCGTGCCGACCATAGGCGACATCACGGCGCCCGGGTGGTTTGCGGCAGGCACAGGGTGCGCCAGCGTCATGCTGGCAGGCATTGGTGCGCCGGGGTCGCCGATCGGGAAGATTGGCACATTGGTCACAGTGGGCGCTGCGCGGGCCACGCGGATTTTGCGGTTGCCGTCAGCCACTTCGATTTCAGTGAGGGCTGTTTCATTCAGCAATTCCGCCAGTTCGCGGATGGCATCCTTATCGATGTTCATGAATCTAATTTTCCTTTTTATTATCAATAGGCTGATGGGGGTTTAGCAGATCAGGCAAGCCACGTCAAAAGGACGGGTAATTCAGTTTAAATTCAAGACCTTAGCTTTCTTGCTACAGCCTCGATAGCGACCGTATAACCGGCTGCGCCCAAACCGCAGATACTAGCCATGGCAACAGGGGCTATATACGAGATGTGGCGAAAGCTTTCACGGGCGGCAGGGTTTGACAAATGCACCTCGACCACAGGACAGGATAAAAGCCGCAAAGCATCATGTAGGGCGACAGAGGTATGCGTATAGGCCCCTGCATTGACAATGACGCCTTTAATATCGGCATTCTGTGACGCCTGCTGGACCCATGTCACCAACTCGCCCTCGGCATTGGACTGACGACAATCGGCCTTATAGCCAGCGGCCGAAGCGGCGGCAACGCATTGTGCATCAATATCAGCCAGCGTGGCCGCGCCATAAATGCCGGGTTCACGGGTGCCGAGCATATTCAGGTTCGGGCCATTGAGGATCAGGAGTGTGGCTGTCATGCGCCTAGCTTTATGTTCAACTGAGTTTCCAGAGTTTCGCGCAGATTGTCAGGGCTTGTAAAGACATGCCCATTCATGCCCACAGCTTTTGCAGCGTCGATATTGGCCTTGAGATCATCGATAAAAATGCATTCAGTCGCATTCAGGCCATAACGCTGGCATAGCAGCCTGTAGATGGCGGGGTCGGGCTTGACCATTTTTTCGTGGGCAGAGACGACAACGCCGTCAAATTCCCGCAGGAAGGGATACAATTCCTGCGACAATGCCCATTTCTCGGCCGAGTAATTGGTGATGGCATAAACGGGTACGCCCGCCGCACGCAATTGCCGCTTGATAGAGACCGTGCCTTCAATGGCACCGACCACCATATCAGGCCAGCGCGTGTCGTAAGCACGAATAAGCTCGGCATGGTCGGGGTAGAGCGCAATGCGCTGAGCCACGGCATCGGCCCAGCTATGCAGCCCTAGATCCTGATGAGCATTCCAGATACGCGGTGTAATATGCGTTAAAAAATACGCGCGCGAAGCGTCATCAGGGATTAACTGACGATAGAGATTTTCAGGGTCCCAATCGATCAGAACCCCGCCCACATCAAAAACAACGATGCGCGGCGGGGTGCTATTGGCAGAATGCGCCATTGATTAGTGCGCTTCGTGTGCAGCCGGTGCCGATGTCGGCCCGGTTTGCGGGGCTACCGGTGCTACAGGGTCGGCGGCCGACGGCATGACGGCAGGCGATGCAGGCACGGCGGAAGGTGCTGGTGCCGGTAATTCACCGGGCGTGATGGGCGTGGACATACCGCCGGTTTTACCGTCCTGTGCTACGGCGTCCATCGCCTGACGCCGTTCCATTTCAGAGCGGGTCGGCAATGCAGTAGCATCCGGCGCTGCAGCGGCAGAGGTGTTAGCGGCTGTTTTGTCTTTACGGAAGAAGGACTGGATTTTTACGCGCAGGCGGTCTTTCCATGTTTTGCCTGAATTGGCGGCGTCAGCAGCTTCCTGCATTTTTTTGATATTCTCGCCCGACATTTCAGGCGGGAAGCTATTGGCCAGATCATCCGCTGAAACAACATCAACGGTCACTTGTTTTTCGCCCGCTTTTTCAAATGTGAGGGTCAGCGAAAACTTCTCGCCCTTTTTCATTTGCGCGTTCAGGTCCATCAGCATGATGTGGTCGCTTGCCGGTGCCAGCGCAGTGGTTTTACCGGGGGGCACATCAAGCGATGTGATGGGGCGCATAACCATGACGCCTTTATCATCAACCTTCATGGAGTGGAGCATGGCCATGCCCGCGCGATCGGTTTTAACGCCGGTCAGTTTATCGGCATCGGTGCCGTTATTGGTGATCAGCAAAAAGACGCCGGCTGTCGGCAGCAGAGCCGGTGTTTCGAGGGTCGAGGCCCGTTCGATCACGATATTTTCGGCGGCGATGGATGGCACGGCCAGCAGGCATAAAAACAACGTAAGCAGGTAACGCATGGTTCAAACCCCTTTTTGAATAAACTTCCGGCGGCAATCATATGAGAGCCGCCGGTTAAAGGGAATATGCTTTTGATATCAGTGGATGGTGTCGAACATGATCTGCTGGGTCAAAATTTGCGGCAACACAACAGCAGGTGGGCGTTTGCCGCTGGCGTCAGGTGCGCCAAAATACACATATAAAGGTACGCCAGAACGCCCGTATATCTGCAAAAAGGCCGAGATTGCGGGGTCTTTATTGGTCCAGTCACCTTTGAAATACGTCACGCGCTGGGTTTTCATGAGGTCGCTGATCTCGGGCGTATCAAGCGTCACTTTCTCGTTCACAAGGCAGGTAATGCACCACGATGCCGTCATGTTGACCAATACGGGCGCATCACCTTTAAGTGCGCTGTCAAAGGCACTGGTACTATAGGGTTTGAAATTAATGGTCGCGGCATCGGCCGTGCTATCGCTGCCGCCCTGCGGGATGACGAGGTTCAGCCCCAGGATGGTCAAGCCCAGAACAGTCACGCCCGTAATAACCATGGCGCGGCGCCAGACACGGCGCTTGGGCTGGCGGCCCAGAACCCATACGGCAAATGCCAGCGAGACCATGCCCGCCAGAGTCCAGGCTACAGCCGTGGGGCCGCCCTGCTGGGCTACAACCCATACCAGCCACACGGCTGATGCGAACATCGGGAAGGCTAGTATCTGCCTGAAGGTTTCCATCCATGCGCCGGGGCGCGGCAGTATTTTCTGGAGGCGCGGCACGTAGCACAGTAACAAATACGGGAAGGCCAAACCAAAACCCACCATGGCAAAAATCGCCATCGCGATGGGCATGGGTTCAACCAGTGCGGCCCCTATGGCAGTCGCCATGAACGGTGCACTGCAAGGCGTGGCCACGACTGTGGCTAAAACACCCGACAAAAACGATGTGACCAGCGGGTGATGTTTTTCAGCCAGCAGCACTTCGCCGCCAAAGGCGATGCGTAAATCGAACACACCAGCCAGGTTAAGGCCGGTTACAAACAGCAGCCATGCAATACCCGCCACCACGGCAGGGTTTTGCAGCTGGAAGCCCCAGCCCAGTTGTTCGCCCGCTTCACGTACGGTGTACAGCATCCCGCCCAGCGCCAAGAACATGGCGATGATGCCCAGCGCATAAAGCGCACCGGACTTTTGCGCGTGCGTGCGTTCAGCCCGCGGCAGCGATACAAGGTGCAGCGCCTTCATGGACAGCACAGGGAATACGCAGGGCATGAGGTTCAGAATCACGCCGCCCACAAAAGCAAAAAGCATGATCATCAGCAGGTTTGCATCGGTCGCAGGCACAACGTTCGGCTGCCCCATAATGGGGGCTGCGGCCGCGGCCATGCTGCCGCCCACAATAACTGCGCGCGTGCCGGATACGACCAGATACTGGGCATCATGCAGGCGTTTGATATCGCGTGTGTTGTCGCGCGTCTGGCGCAGGGTCAGGGTGCGGGTTGTGTCGTCATAGGTCGCAATCTGGTCATCGGCATTGACGACATAACCGTATTCAAGCGGGAACCATTCAACCGCGTCAAGGTCAGCCGCAAAGGAGGCTTCTTGTGCTGGCAAGGTTATGCGGACGCGCACTTCGTTCGCGTCAAATTCAGTCACGGTCGTCCAGTCCACCGGCTGAGGAATATGCAGGGCTGCTTCGGCAAAAATGTCGGCATTGGCGGGTGCGGCTGTGGCAGCCACCGGCACATTCAAAGCAACATCGTGGGTTTCGGGCACGCAGATTTCATCACAGACAAGCACTGATGCCTTGCCGGTAATGGCGAAGGTGGAGCCGATAGGCGTACTTAACGGCACGGCGATGTCGGTCAGTACGACCGCGCGCTCGTGGTAGCCAAAGTTCATCAGCGGGCCGTAGGGGATATGTTCAGGGGTGGGCCATAACAGGCCGGATGCCTTGGCGCCCTGCGGCAGTATCCATTTGATTTTCATGGCCTCGCCGGAATCACCGGGGTTGGTCCAGTAGGTGTGCCAGCCATCGGCGATGGATTGTTCAATCGCCAGATGAATGGGCTGGCCCGGCACGGCGGCGGTCTGGTCGGCATAAAGGCGCAAGGCGACTTTGTTGCCGTCCTGCGCGAAGGCAGTGGCGGATGTGATGAGGACGAGGACGAGAGATAAGAGGGCGCGTTTGATCATAGGCATATCATATGCCCGTTTTTTACGCGGCGGAACCCAGCTTTTTAATGGTGTTCGTGGTCGAGAAACCGTCTTCCAGCGATATAAGCACCACACGCCCGCCTGTAGCCTGCACAAAATCGGCCCCGACAACCTTATCGACCGTGTAATCCTGCCCTTTAAAAAGCATATCCGGGCGCAGGGTTTTAATAAGTTCCAGCGGGGTGTCTTTTTCGTCGGCGTTATCCCCAAATAAAACAACGCAATCGATACTGCCCAAGGCGGCTACCACGCGCGCGCGCGCATCATGGTCGTTGACCGGGCGGCCCGGGCCTTTGAGGCGTTTGACGGACGCATCCGTGTTCAACCCCAGCACCAGCCTGTCGCAGGCGGCGCGGCAACGGTCGAGCATCATGACATGGCCCTGATGCACAATATCAAAACAGCCATTGGTGAAACCAACCCTGAGGCCGCGGGCTTTCCAGCGTTCAACCTGCGCTTTGGCTTCGGTCCAGCTTGAAATAGGGGCCAGCGTCCGGCCATGGGTAATGGCAGCGTTATCGGTGATGGCGCGGTGCAGTTCATCGGCATCGATGCTAGCGGTGCCGACTTTTTCAACCACAAGGCCGGCCGCAATATTCGCCAGTATGGCGGCCGATACAATATCCGCCCCCGCCGCCACGCAGGCGATGGCCACGGCTGCGACCGTATCGCCCGCGCCTGATACGTCAAACACTTCACGCGCACGGGTTGCCAGATGCACGGGGGCATCGCTAGCCCCTGTCAGCACGGTCATACCATCAGCCGAGCGTGTGGCGATGACAGCGCCAATACCGGCCTGCGTCATCAACTGGCGCGCGGCATCTGTTACTTCGGCGTTGGTGCCGGTTGCGTGGCCGCCTGTGGCGTCGGCCAGTTCGCGGCGGTTCGGTGTTACGGCATCAGCCCCGCTATAGCGCGAATAATCGCGGCCTTTAGGATCAACAAATACAGGAATTTTTTTGGCTTTGGCGGCGTCAATCACAGCACGCAGTACCTTTGGCGTCAGCGCACCCTTGCCGTAGTCCGACAATAAAACGCCGTTGCAGCCATCCATTGCTTTCAGGGCCGTATCAATCATCGCCTGTTCCGTGGCCGCGCCTACGGGGCGTGTGTCTTCGGCATCAACGCGCAGCATCTGTTGCGCGCCGGTGGCATAACGGGTTTTTGAAATGGTGGGGCGCGCGGCATCTTCTACCAGCACCGGCGTTAAACGCGGCAGGCGCGCCAAAGCTGCGCCCAGTTTGCCTTTTGTATCGTCATTGCCAACTACGCCCACCAGTTTGACCGCGCAGCCAAGGCCGCACAGGTTTGATGCCACGTTACCGGCGCCGCCCGGCGTTTCAGTGACGCGCGTTACGCGCAGCACGGGCACAGGCGCTTCGGGGCTGATGCGGTCAACATCGCCATAGACGAATTGATCGAGCATCACATCGCCGACACATAGAATGGTTGCGGCGTTGAGTTTTTCCAGGACGGGGAGGAGCGATACAGGGTCGGTCATGTCTTTTCTCGTAATTCATATGCGCCTGAAAGGCAAGGAATGCCTTGGATTCCAAATTATTTTGCCTATTACCTAAAAACCCACGGAGTTTTTAGAATTTACTAACTATCGTTATGTATATTTGGGGCTGTAAGGGTTGCAGTGTTTGGGTGTGTACCGGACAAGCGGCAAACATAAACAGCTAACAGGCTGAAAAACAATGAAAAATACAGAGTTCAAACAATCGGGCCTACTGACAAAGCTGAAGTCGCATCTGGACCGTAACCGTCTGGGCGAACTTCTGGTTGCCAATGGTACCATCAGCCAGGCCCAATTGAGTGAAGCTCTGCGTTTACAAAAACAAACTGGTTTCGCCTTAGGTACGGTCTTGCGCGAGCAAGGCCTTCTGACCGGCACCGGTCTCAAGGCCACGCTGGTCCAGCAAATTGCATGGCGTACAATGGCAGCATCACTGGCCTTCATCATCGGCTTTTCGGCCCTTGGCATCCAGTCGGCGCGTGCAACATCGTCGTCGTATCATGAAGATAAAGTGGTCAGTACCCGCAAAAGCATGCCGGAAGGTGAAGTCCAGACCGTATCGCTGGACCGTCGTGCACCTGTTGCACTTTCAGATTCACGTCCGGCCCTGTTCGGTACATCAGAAGTACGCTCGGCCGATATCAGCCCGTTCAATAAATGGACATCGCTTTTGAACCGCCTCAATTCCAAAACAGCACCGCTGCCCGAGGCCCTTGCCGCTGAAAAAGGCGCAAGCGAGCTGGATAAAGTTGAAGCCGTGAATACGTATTTCAACAAAGTCCGCTACATCGAAGACAAAAACAACTGGGGTAGCAGCGATTACTGGGAAACACCGGCCGAATTTTCAAGCCGCGGCGGGGATTGCGAAGATTTCGCGATTGCCAAATATGCGGCCCTCAAAGCAATGGGCTTTAACGAAAACCAACTGCGCATCGCTATCGTACAAGACACATGGAAAGGCCTGCCCCACGCTATCCTGATTGTTTATACGGCTGACGGTGCCAAGTTTCTGGACAACCAGTACAAGGACGTCAAAGACGCAGAAAATTTTGACCGCTACCGCCCTGTCTATTCGATCAACCGTACAGGCTGGTGGCGCCACGTCAGCTAACACTTAGCGCCGTATTATACCAAACCGCCCCGTAACCGATGGTTCACGGGGTGATTTGTTTTTGGTATGGTTGGTGCCATGAATTTATGGATACGTCTTTTATGGCTGCTTTTAAGCGCAGCCTTCCGCCCCGTGCTCAAGCTGCCTCATGACGCATCGGTCATCCGCACACGCGTGTGGCCGAATGATCTTGATACCAACTGGCATATGAATAACGGCCGTTATTTCACCATCATGGACCTTGGGCGATTTGACCTGTTGTCGCGCGCCGGCGCATGGGCGAAAATGAGCCGTAAAAAATGGGGGCCGGTACTAGGTGCGGCTACAATCCGCTACCGCCAGCCGCTTGAAGTATTCGAGCCGTTTGACCTTGAAACCCGCGTGCTGTGCTGGGACGAGAGATGGGTTTATATCGAGCAGCGCTTCATCATCGGGCATGGCCCCAAAGCAGGCGGCGTGGCGGCCATCGGCCTTGTGCGGGCCGGTTTTATTGACGAGACAAGGCGGCGTATGGTCCCGATGGCTGATGCTGCCGATATTCTTGGCATTTCAGGCCTCTCTCCTGTAGAACCAGCGCATATTACCGAATGGAAACGTGCGGAAGCCGCACTGAAGGAAGTTACCGCATGACACCGTCCGCACGCATACAGGCCACAATCGAGCTTTGGGAAAAAATCTGGGACGCTGGCGTGCCGATGGACAGCATCTGCGGCGACTATTTCCGCGTGCGCCGTTATATCGGCTCGGGTGACCGTCAGGCCGTGGCCGAACGCGTTTACGACATGATGCGGTCTTACGCGCGCATCGGCTGGTGGCTCAAGCATCTGGGCACAGAAGACACACCGCGCACGCGCGTGGTGGCTGACCTAGCCTTGCGCGAGCAACTGCCCCGCCCGCATATCCACGATCTGTTCACCGGCACGGGCCACGGCGCCGAAACGCTGGATGATACTGAATCCGCCTTTCTGGACAAACTGACCGGCCACACGCTTGAACACCCCGACATGCCAGAAGACGTACTGGCTGAATGCCCGCCGGAATCGTACGAGGCGCTCAAAGCCGTATTCGGCGAAGGCTTTAAAGATGAAATGGCGGCCATGCAAACGCCCGCCAGCCTTGATATCCGCGTCAATACCATCAAGGCCAAGCGCGGCGAAGTGCGCGCAGGGCTTGTGAAGCATGGCATCGAAACCGCCATCACGCCCATGTCGCCCGTGGGCCTGCGCGCGGCGACACGTGTGCATCTGGCACCGACCAAGCTTTTACAAAACGGCGTCATCGAAATACAGGATGAAGGCTCGCAGCTCATTGCGCTTTTGTGCGCGGCAGAACCGGGTATGCAGGTACTTGATGCCTGTGCGGGCGGTGGCGGCAAAACGCTGGCGATTGCAGCGCAGATGGCTGGCAAAGGCCGCATCGTCGCGATGGATAACAACACAACCCGCCTCATGCGCGGCAAGCCGCGCTATGTGCGTGCGGGCATCCACAACGTGGAAGCGCGCTCGCTGGAAGACGAACAGCATTTGAAATGGCTGCGCCGCCAGAAGGGCAATTTCGACGTGGTGCTGGTGGACGCGCCTTGTTCGTCATCGGGCACATGGCGCCGCAACCCTGATTTGCGCTGGCGCCGCCATGGACCAACGCTTGCCGAAATTCTGGGCCTGCAAACCCAAATCATGACGCGTTTTGCCAAATGCGTGAAACCGGGCGGCAAGCTCGTCTATGCCACGTGCTCACTTTTGCGCGAGGAAAACGAAAAGCAGATCGAACAGTTTCTGGCCAACCATGCTGATTTTGAATTGCTGCCCGTGGCCGATGCCTGGGCCCAAGCCAAGCTGCCTGAACCCTGCCCCGTGACGGGCGATTACATGCGCCTGTCGCCGCGCGTATCGGGCACAGACGGTTTCTTTGCGGCTGTGCTTAAACGTAAGGGCGCGGTTGTCACCGATGTACCTGAATCGGAAGACAGCGAAGCTGCCTAACTTGAAATATCAATAAATCCCGCCGGTACCGCCCAGCGAGTCACCACCGCCTGGTGCGGTTGTCGGTTGCTGTGGTGCGTCCGGCTGGTACAGATCACCCGATGGCTGGCTGCCATCGGTCGGGGTGCTGGAATCGTTGTCGTAGCTGTTGACCGGTGCCAGATGTTCTTCGGGCTGGGTCGGGTCGCTCAGGTACAAATCGTCTTCTTCGTGGTCTTTCAGAAATGCTTCAAAAATAGCACGCGGATCATCAGGGCTGGTGCGCTGCCCTGTCGATGCGTTGACCTGCACGAGGCTGATGCCCGGCGGTACACGGAAGGGCACGGCTTCGTGCGTTTTAATATATTCCTCAATGAAGGCACGGAACATAGGCGCAGCTGTCATGCCGCCAGTTTCATGCCCGCCGAGTGATTTCGGCTGGTCGAACCCGACATAGCTGCCGATGACAATCTCAGGCGTGAAGCCGATAAACCACGCATCGAAGTTGTCGTTGGTGGTGCCGGTTTTTCCGGCCAGCGGGTAATCAATATCCCGCAGTGCCATTGACGCGGTACCACGCTGGGGGACACCTGTCAGAATATTGACCATCTGGTAGGCCACACGCGGGTCGGTCACAAGGTCTTCTTCTTTTTTGACTTCTGGCACCGGCTGGCCCGGAGCCCAAGCGATACGAGGGCCACAGTTCATGCAAAGGCGGCTGTCGCGTGAATAAACGGTTTTGCCGTTGCGGTCCTGAATACGGTCGATGAATGTCGGCGTGATTTTCTGGCCGCCGTTATCAAGCATGGCGTAGGCCGCCGTCATTTTCAGCAATGTCGTTTCCTGTGCGCCCAACGAATTTGAAAGATATGTTTCCATCGGTGTATAAATGCCGAAACGCTCAACCGTTTGGGCAATGCGCTCCATGCCCAGATGGGCTGCCAAGCGCACGGTTGGGAGGTTGCGCGATTTTTCAATGCAGACGCGCAAGGTTGTCGGGCCGCCGTATTCGCCCTCTTCATAGTTGCTGGGGCTCCACATGCCTTGGCCCGCGCCCATCGAGAATGAAATCGGCGCATCAAGAATTTTGGTGGCAGGAGTGTAACCGTCTTCCAATGCTGCCAGATATACGAATGGCTTGAAGGCCGAACCCACCTGCCGCTGCGCCTGTGTGGCGCGGTTGAATTCGCTTTTCTCGTAATCCCATCCGCCCTGCATGGCCAGCACGCGTCCGGTATATGGGTCGAGCACCACAAGGCCGCCCTGCACAACGGGTACCTGACGCAGGTGCCAGAACTTACTGTCATCCACTTCCGGTTTTTCGGCTGGCATCGTGCCATCGGCATTGGGCACGATTTTTGGTTTGGCCTTGGCATCGAGATACGATTTGGGGCTGACCATCACAATATCGCCCACGCGGATGGCATCGCCCGCCCAAGCCACATCATCGGCGTGCAGCGGGTGTGTTTCACCGCCCTGTATGCCCACAGTCAGCGCGCCGCCGCCTTTTTTGGTAACAACGGCGATCTGCCAGTCGGGCAGCATTCCTTTTTGCAGCGGGATTTCACCGATGCGCTGGTCCCAGCCAGTCACGTCGTCATAGCGGGCAATGGGCCCGCGCCAGCCGTGGCGGCGGTCATAGCGCACAATGCCGTAACGGAAGGCGTGTTCGGCCATATCCTGCAAAACGGGGTCGAGCGTCGAGCGCACGAGCAAACCATCTTTATAAATTTCGAGGCGCTGGTTTTCCAGCAGGAAGCGCCGGATCTCTTCGGCAAAATACGGTGCGCGCACTGACGATTCGCGCCATGCCGTGCGGTCCACGGCGGCCAAAGGCTGCAGCTTGGCAATCGCAGCCTGATCGCTCGTGATGTAATGATCTTCTAGCATACGGCCAATGACCCAATTGCGCCGTTCGGTTGCCTGCTGGAGCCTCTTGACTGGGTGGTAGTTGTTTGGCCCTTTGGGCAAGGCCGCAAGATACGCCGCTTCCTCGACCGTCAGGTCTTCAAGGCCTTTGTTAAAATAGGTCTGCGCTGCAGCAGCTACACCGTATGCGCCCTGACCCAAGAAAATCTCGTTGAGGTACAGCTCGAGGATACGGTCTTTTGGAATCACGCGTTCCATACGCAGGGCCAGAATGGCTTCTTTGAATTTACGCTCGAAACTGACCTCATTTGTCAGCAGCATGTTTTTGGCAACCTGCTGCGTGATGGTCGAGGCACCGACCATGCGGCTATCGGAGCCCATGTGGCGCAAATTGACCAGAATCGCGCGGCCTATACCCTGAAAATCGAGGCCGTTATGGCTGTAAAAATGCTGGTCTTCAGCTGATAGAAAAGCATTGCGTACCAGCGGCGGGATGGATGTGATGGGCACGAAAACGCGCTTTTCCTCGGCGAATTCGGCCATCAGGCGGCCGTCATTCGCATAGACGCGGGTGACGACCGGCGGCTGGTAGTCTTTCAGTTTTTCAAAATCGGGAATGTCGGTCGTGTAGTTTTTGAGTAACCACGCAAAAAGCATAAAGCCGCCCAACAGGCCCAGAAAGCCCAGAGAGCATAAAAGAAGTGTACCTTCTACGATTGTACGCCACAGCTTCCGCATATGCGGACTTATCGCATAAATTCGGGGCAGGATAAAGGCAGGAATGCCTTCTTATCAGCCTTAGGCGTTGCGGGTTTTTTTATTGCCGAACAGTGATGCGAATAACGACGCTTTCTGCTGTGTGGCAGGTGCTGCTACAGGGCGGTTCTGGTTGCCGGGCTGCACTGTGCGGAACACGGGGGTCTGTGCGTTTTGTGCGGGCTGGACCTGAGCCGCCTGCGCTTCACGCACAGGGGCCTGCTGTTGCACGGCGCCTTGCGGGCGGGCGGCTTGTTGTGCAGGCGTTGCCTGACGTGATGCCTGATTATTGGGCGCATGATTGACGGCGCCTTGCTGCATCCGTTTGGAATCAACGGCGCGTTGGCGGGCTTCTTCACGCTCGCGCATTTCGGCGATGCGTTCTTCGGATTGTTTCTGGCTGTACTGGCTGGTGATCAGAATTTGCGTTGCCTGTTTTTGCCACAGGTCACGCTGGACCTTCAAATCTTCGATCTGGCGCAGGGCGATGTCCAGTTGGTCACCGACCATGCGGACTTCCATTTTCAGGCGTTCGATTTCAATTGCGTGGCGGGCTTTCTCAAGCTCCAGTTCCATGGCTGACATACCGGAATCGCCCATATCGGACGATGCGGATGATGACGTGTTGTTGCCCTGAGGCTGCAACCCGAAGACGCGGTCCAGTTCGGACACGTCAACAAGGCGACGACCGTTGCCATCCACCTCGAACGACAACTTGCCAGCATTCATGGCACGCTGCACCGTCGATTTGGATTTTCCCGTGAGTTCTGCTGCACGCTGTGCACCAACCTTAGCCATTGGACCCACCCATCTGAAGTTACGTTTTATGGAATACTCGCGGAACTATACGCTGCCTTGAACCCCATCTTCAAGGTTTTTCTGACCGCAATAAAGTGTCGCGGGCGACTTATCCACGACTCTTCACGGGTCAAGTTGCACCAGTTACGGCGCAGATGACTTTGCGTGCACCATTTTTGACGCCGCATGACACTCAAGTAAGACAAGTAAAGGCGCATAAAAAAGCGGCCCCGAAGGGCCGCTTAATTCGTATGATTTATAAAACCGATTAGCCGGCGCTGGATACGCGGCGCGGTGCTGCGGCTTTGGAAGTCGCTTTGCCGCCTTTAGGACCTTTCGGGCCTTTATCGTCGGTCGGGGCACCGGCTTTTTTAGCAGGCGCTTTTTTAGCGGTTTTCTTGGTTTCGGTGGCAACTGCGTCGCCTTCGGCGCCTTCTTCCATCATGACAGGGCCGCTGTCTTTGCCTTTTTCGGCAGGATCACGGTCAACCAG
>Ga0209066_10000184_pt1 | contig 95274 bp, 87 predicted proteins | sample All_14_2_FD_187198 | JGI IMG/M metagenome (GOLD analysis project Ga0209066, IMG submission 187198) | Freshwater microbial communities in response to fracking from Pennsylvania, USA - Allegheny Zone_MetaG_DW_15 (SPAdes) (version 2) ...
GTTAAAATATCCTTGTAAATAATTGGGTTTTTGCATACTTCAATTATACCAAAAAACCACCCTGGCTTCCAGAGTGGCTTTTTTGTTATCAGGGCTGAATCTATTTTATTTCGTTACAGCCCCTTTTGATTTATAGTGGTTTAACGGGTCTTCCCTCGATGTATCCACGATATCCTCTGGGTTCCATTTGAAATCGCGGTTGACTAAGATCAAAGGTATAACCATAAAGCTTAGGATCAAATTTCTCAATATGCTCCCAAACAGCGCCTATAGCATCCATAAATGCTTCTTCTTCATAAGGTTCACCTTGGAAGATCATCACCAAGGAGGGTGGAAGATCAATCAGTTCAAACCCTTCAGGTATAACACCTTGATAGGTCTCAGGAACTTCCACACCTTGGACATACTCCGAGGTGTTTGGTTTTCTCATGACTTTTGGTAACCAAAATCCTACAGGTTCATAGAGTGCATTTGGGACACTTTGTAAAATACCCCATACATCACATCCGACTTCCTCACAATATGCAAAATACTCATCAGCTTTGATCCCACGCTTAATGATGGCTTTTCGCTTGGGTCGTTCAATCACTTGGACAAAAATGGTTTGGGTAGACATTTCTTTTCTTTCCTTTCTTTGTTTTTCATAAAGATAGCGCCCCATGACACCAAAATCAATGAAATATGGAATGGGTATAGGATTCTTCAAATACCGTTTAGGAGGAATTCCAAATTGCTTGGTAAATGCGCGAGTAAATCCTTCGTGTGAATCAAAAAGATAATCTAGACTCACATCCAGAACCTTGAGGTGTCTCTGATCTTTCATCTGTTTCGCAGCTGCAGTCAAACGAAGCTGACGAATGTAATCAAAGAGTTGTTTACCTGTTAGCGCATAAAACAAAGTCTCGGTATAAGAAGGGGAATACCCAGCAACACGGGCGAGTTCGTGAAGCGTGATTTTTTGTTTGATATGTTCTTTGATGTAATCTTGAACAAGTTGGATACGTGTTGCATGTTCTTGGTTCATCGCTATCTTCCTTTCAAGATGATTATATGCTGAAAGCGTACTGAAATTCTTGACTTCAATCCTTATTTTCGCATATTTTTGACTTTTTTTATACTTTTTCCAATAATTAAACTACCTTCATCGGTATGTTAGGTGAGGGGAAGAAAGAGGTTAAAACCATGAAAAAAGTCTTATTGATGCTAGCTTTCGTGATGGGACTTGCATTTTTGGTGGCGTGTACAAACAACGATATACCCGAAACATCTGCAGATATGTTGTTATCCGTCGAAATGAATCCATCTTTTGAATTCGTTCTTGATGATGAAGAAAAAGTTAAAACTTTTCGGTTGAAGAATGAGGATGCTGAAATCCTTGCTGCTGGAGTTGATCTCATCGGTTTGCATTATGAAGATGCACTTCATCTCATGATACAACAAGCCATCGATACCGGTTATCTTGATGTTGAAGTCAATGATCAAGCCATTGCACTGATGGCTGCTAACGGTAAAACAGATGAAGAAAATCAGTTCCGTGAAGCAGTCAAAGTTCAACTGCAAACCTATCTTCAAGAACAAGCGATTGGTGCGGTTGTCTTGAACCATGGTGAAGTTGATGATGCCTTGATCACCTTTAGTGAAGAACATGATGTCTCTTTAGGCCTTGCAAAATTGATGATGAGTTATATCGAACTTTATCCTGATGCTTTATTGGATGATGTTATTGCATTAACACCAAAAGAACTTACAGATGCATTAACAACCAAACATCAAACCTGGATGAACACTTATCAAAGTGAACGTGAAGACAACATGATTCAATTGAAAAATGAACTGAAGTCGATGGTTCAAGAAAAGGTTGAAGCTCACCGTGCTGCTGTGACAGCAGGAACAAAAACTCAGCCTGATATGACAGGTGTCGAAGCTGCATATAAAAACGATTATGAAGGCATGAGGGAAGATTATATTGAACGAAACGCACAACGCAAGAATCAAGCGAAAGCGAAATTATCCCTTCATGTTCCTTATATGTTATCTGTCGATATCAATCCTGCAGTTGAACTGATCGTTGATATCAATGGCTATGTCTACAGTGTCATGTATAAAAACGAAGATGCTGAGATTGTTGGTGCTGGTCTTGATTTAATCGGAAAGACAACCCAAGAAGCGCTTCAACTTTATATGAATGCCGCTGTTGATACAGGTTATATTGATGTTGAACGCAGTGATAATGGTGTTGCCCTCATGGCAGGATCCCTCGATGGTGATCTCGATGAAACATTTAGAAACCAAGTTCAAACGATGTTACAAACCTATTTTCAGGAAAACGCATTAAGTGCTGTTGTTTTTAACAAAGCTGAAGTCAATGATGATATTCAAATGCTTGTTGATACATATGGCGTATCCTATGGTTATGCAAAACTCGTTTTATCTTATCTTGAAGCATATCCAGAAGAAACTGTGGAAGATGCGCTACTTCTTACATCAACCGAACTCATCGAAGCACTTGCAGCATTCCAATTAAATGCTTTTGCTCAATATCGTTTAGAAAAAGAACCCGAAGCTTTAATGATTAAAAATCAAATGAAGGAAGCTGTTCAAGAAAAGGTTCAAGCTCATCGTGATGCTGTTGATGCTGGAACAAAGGCACAACCCGATTTAACGGGAGTTGCTGAAGCTTGGATGAATAATTATGAAACAAAAGTACAAGAATACGTCACACGAAATGAAGAACGTAAAGATGCAGCGAAAGATAAAGTTCAACAAGGTCAAGGTCTTGTCTTATCTGTCGATATCAATCCTCAAGCTGAATTTGTGGTTGACCCAGAAGGTTATGTCATCAGTGTGATGTTCAAAAATGAAGATGCTGAAATCGTAGGTGCTGGATTACTTCTTCTTGGTCAGACCTATCAACAAGCGCTTCAAACCTATTTGAATGCTGCTGTTCAAACAGGTTATATCGATGTTGATCGTGCTGATAATGCTGTAGCTCTTCAAGTGTCACATATGAATGAAGGTGAAGAATCAGCTTTCCAAAATCAAGTTGAACTCCAACTCAATGCGTACTTCCAAGAACATGCACTCGGTGTTGTCATGCTCAAACACGGTGAAATCGATGAAGATGTTCAAGCACTCATGGATGAATACGATTTAAGTGCAGGTCAAGCAAAACTGATCTTAAACTATCTTGCATTATTCCCAGAAAAGACACTTGATGAAGTTCTCATGATGCCTATTCAAGAACTCGTTATCCACATCATTGACCAACATCAGTCTTATATGTATACGTATCAGCATGAACGTGAACAGGATGCTCAAGCGATTAAAAACGAAATGGCTGCAGCATGTATGAATCAAGTCCATGCTCACGAACAAGCTGTTGCTAACGGTACAAAGACGCAACCTGATACAACTGAAGCACGTCAAGCTTACTTAACAGATTATGAAGGATTACATGCTGAATATGTTACACGCAATCAAATAAGAAAAGACGCAGCAAAAGCTCGCGTCAATCAGGGAAATCCAAGTTAATGATGATTTAAAAGAATTAGGGTTCACTCGTTTCGAGTGAACCCTTTTTTAGTTATTCATTAACCATTCCGTCATCAAAGATGCCTTCACCTGGCTCATCAACAGGTTCATAATCATCAAGATCGGTTGGGAATTTAGGAGCATCAACACCAAAGTCAATAACTGTGGTTAGATCGATGTCGATGGTTCCATCAACAGATTTGAAAACGAGCATTTCAGCAACCTGAGTAATCTTTGTTCCCGTGATAGAAATGACATAGGTGAATTCAAGTTGTTCAACAACTGCATTGATTTGTGTTTCAGCTTCTTCAACGATTTCATCGATTTCTGCTTGAGTCAATGTTTCGCCCATTTGTTCTGCATAAGCAACGATTAAGTCTTCAATGGAATCAAGTGCAATCGACTTTGTAATAGAGAACACGATTGAATACGTGTTACCATCTTGATAGACTTTAAGATTGGGAACAGCATCCATGATTTCATCAAAATCGCCACTTTCGAGCATGTCGAGAATTTCTTGTGGAACCATGTTGTCGATTTGATCTGGATCTGCTTGACCCATGGCTTCATCCCACATGTCTTGTGTGACTTGTTGATTTAATTTTTGTTTGAAGACTGCTTCTTCAGGATCCGCACCGTCTTCAGCAAATGTACCATCAACATTCATGTAGAGATATCCATCTTTGAAGTACAGACCCATCGTTCCTTCAACAGCTTGAGATGAATCTTCTTCATACCATTCAGATTCATAAAAACTGGATGTAAAGAAATCAACAGTTCCTTCAGCGTGTACTAAAACATCACCAATCGTATCGCTGATTAAACCGAACACAACGGCATCAATCGTGATCTTGGTTTCATCACGCCATGTGCTATATGTATCTTCTGGGTCACTTTCGTCAATAACAAAGATATGACCTTTTGTCGAGATACGAACAGATTCGGAATCAACTGTTGTGTAGTCGATACTTTCAAACAAAGTAACCATTTCCTGAGCTGACAATTCAACAACATTATCTTCATCAAATGTTGGGAAATCAACACCAGTGTTACCCCCGCAGGCAACTAGTCCGAAGACTAAGAATAACGCAATGAGAAGTGTGTAGAACTTTCTCACGTATAAATCACCTCTTCCTTTAGACTCATTATAGTCTTTGATACATAAAATGTAAACGGTTTGGCCCTCGATAGCTAAGTTTGATACTTTTCATATATAATAGAACTAAGTCAAGGGGGACATCCAATGATTACGCTTCATCACATTCATAAGCACTATCCCATGGATGGTCATACCGTTTTTGCACTCAATGATTTATCACTTGAACTTCCACAAAAGGGATTTGTTTTTATTGTTGGTCCATCGGGATGTGGAAAAACGACACTGCTCAATCTCATGGGAGGGCTTGACCATCCAACATCAGGTCAGATGATCGTTGATGGTATGGACACAAAAGACTATAGCGATGAACAGTGGAATACGTATCGAAATCGACGTGTGGGTTTTGTGTTTCAGAGCTTTTACTTAATTCCTCATTTGACGATTTTAGAGAATGTGATGTTACCCATAAAACTTGCTGGACTTCCTGAAGACGTTCAACGTGAAAAAGCCTCTGAATTGCTCGTTAAACTTGGATTAAGTGAATATTTATCGCATCAACCAAATCAATTATCGGGTGGGCAACAACAGCGTGCTGCCATCGCTAGAGCGCTTGTGATGGAACCTGATCTGATTTTAGCGGATGAACCCACGGGTTCACTTGATCATCAATCCACCGATGATATCATGCATCTTTTACAAGAAATTAGTCAAGAAAGACTTGTAGTCATGGTGACACATCATCAAAAACTCGCGGATATCTATCATGATCGTCTTGTTGAGATGGAAGATGGAAAAATTGTCGCTGATCACTTGCGTTCTGATATTCAAGATGTGAACCATCACCCCATTGAGCACATTCAAAAACGCACAAAGATGTCTTGGCGGACTTCCTTTCAATTATCCTATCGAAATCTCTTTAAACGTTTTTATCGTACACTACTCATGGTTTTAGCATCCGGTTTAGGAATCATGGGGATTACACTCGTTTTAGGGGTTGCGTCTGGATTTGATCGTTATCTTGAGTTAAGAAAAACAGAAACCCTCAATGCATTTCCCATTCGCGTGGAAAAGGTAAGTGTTGTGATTCCCTTCTTTGATGAGAAATATCAACCCAATCTTCCCGTTTTTTCGGATGTGGATGTCGCTTATCCAAGAAATATTCAATATGAGTTTCAAACTGTCAATACATTAACAGAAGATTACTATGAGCATGTGAAAGGCATGGATCCTTCAACATACGATCATCTTCATTATGATTTTGGAATCGAGCAACAGTTTGCGGTGATCAATGATGGAAACATTGTTGACCCGCTACATACTATACAGGAACTTGATGTCAATCGGACTTATATCGAGACCAATTTTGATTTACTTCATGGAAGACTGCCTTCTGATGATCACATGGAAGCCATCATTATCGTTGATCGGTATAACAGGTTATCGAAAGATGTCGCACAATCTATAGGTTTCAGTGGCGATAGTCCCATCAACTTCGACGATCTCACGGCATTATCTTTACGTTGGATTCCTAATGATGTCATCTATTCATGGAATGGATCAAATTATACGAAACAGGCTATCGATGATCTTATTGACCATGACGATGTGTTACCCATTACGATTGTTGGTGTTTTCCGCATTAAGGAAAAATTTAATCTTGATTACTTGAGAACAGGTGTTTACTATATGGAGCATGTTGGAGCTCTAATGCGGGAAAATGCTGAGTCTTCTTCCATTGTTCAAGCACAGTTGATTCAACAAACGTCTGTCATCGATGGTTCACCTCTATCAACCTTACAGCACGAAAATCTTCTAAGAGATTTGGGCTATGCGACCTATCCAACCTCCTATACGATCTATTCATCAAGTTTTGAACAGAAGGATGCCATCATGCGATACTTAAGAAGCTATAACGATGCGGTATCCATCAATGATGCGATTGAACCTCTTGATATTGCAGGGATTGGATTATCAACAATGAGGATTGCGATTGAATCAACAACCGTGATTTTATTGGTATTCTCTTTCTTATCACTTGTGATTTCTAACCTGATGATTGGTATTATGACCTATACATCCGTCATTGAAAGAACAAAAGAAATTGGTATTTTACGTGCCATTGGTGCGAGAAAACAAGATGTTGGACATATATTTTACGCTGAAACATGTGTGATTGGCTTCTTCTCAGGTTTATTTGGTGTACTTCTTGGTTATGTATTGATGCCTGTGATTAATATGATTTTAGCGGGATTAACGACCATTCCTAATGTATCCTATTTAAATCCAATATGGGGATTATCTTTGATTATTTTATCGATATTATTTACAAGCCTTTCCGGTATCATCCCTGCTCGCATTGCATCCAATAAAGATCCAATGCTCTGTTTAAGAAATGAGTAAACCTGTGTTTATCGTGACAGGTGCGACAGGTCATATTGGCAACAATATTGTCCGTTACTTATTAAAACAAGGTGAACAGGTGAAAGTTCTTGTTCGCAAGCTCGATCAATCGCTTGAAGGTCTAACGGTCGCCTATGCGATGCATGAAGAATTTGATGATCGCTTTTTGGAACAAGAAATTAACGAACATGATATCATTATCCATTGTGCTGCATTCATCGACTTGATGAATAAAAAACCGTTGACAACATTCAGGACTAATGTGGGTTTAACCAAACGTTTACTTGAGATTGCAAAAAGAAAATCCAACCGATTCATCTATCTATCAAGCGTTGATGTCATTCCAAAGCATAAACGAGGACTCATCAAAGAGCCCTTACAGATCGATGAAAAAAAGAGTAAATCGTATTATAAAACATCCAAGGCTATTGCCACGAATCTTGTATTAAAAGCAATCCAAGAAGGCTTAAATGGGATGGTCTTATATCCCGCTGCAGTTGTAGGTATTCATGACTATAAACCCAGCGCAGCTGGGCGTGAAATCTTACATGTCATCAGACATCAATTTCTGTTCTCGCTTCATGGAGGATATAACTTTATTGATGTTGAAGATATCGCAAAAGCTGCATATAGAAGTGCAACATTAACCATCTGTGATCATATCATTTTATCTGCCCATGAAATCACCATTAAAGGGCTTTATATGGCAATCGAACGGTTGACGAAGAAACCGAAGTGGATCATTCCTCTCCCCATTATCATCGTCAGACTTGCTATCCTATTCTCGAGAAAATACTCACAGATGATGATCACGACCATTCAAGAAAATTATCATTATGATCAGCAAAAAATGCGAGATGTTTTGCATATCATTCCAAAACCACTTGATCAAACATTGAAAGAGACAATACAATGGCTTGATCTTCATTATCCATCTCAAAAATAATACCTCACCGATGATGTTTTCAAGGGTGAGGTTGTTTTTTTATAATATACCTAATTCATCTGCAATTTCTAAGAAGATATCATCAATCGGATAATACTCGACATTGAGTTTATTGAAAATCTCGTAACTCATGTTATCAAGTCGTTGAAACATTTCGTGAGGAACAATCTCTTTCTTTTCGAGTTTTTCCAATACGGCACGTTCAAACTCAACTAAGCGGTCCATATCCTTTTGTTCAAAATTTTCAACACCTAATAGCTCATTTTGGAAATCGATGGCTGATAACAATAAATTGACATCTTTTGCACGTTTTTCCAAATCTTGTACGTTATTTTGATATGCCTTTTTCAAGAGTTTGACAATCTCTTCAATCTGATCAAACAGGTAATAAAACCCGGTTTCGAAGATATGATCTTCATCATCGGTATAGGTATCATCATCAATCAATTTATCATAAAGATAATCGGTCACATCGATGACATGTTTAAAACGAAGGATCAAATCGGAATTGCTTTCCACCAAATATTTCAAGAGTTCATGATTTTCAATTTTCCAATTTGCGTACTCGTGATAAACTTTTTCATCACGCATGATGATCACCTGCTTTATGCTTTATTGACAGAACCAAACATTTCCAACTTATCTTTAATAACTTTCTTCATCGCTTCATAGCCTGGAGCTAAAAGCTTTCTTGGGTCAAAACCTTTACCATCTAAATCCTTACCTGCTTCGATGTATTTGCGTGTTGCTTCAGCGAATGCAAGTTGAAGTTCAGTATTCACGTTGATCTTTGATACACCCATCGAGATGGCTTTCTTGACTTGATCAGCAGGAATACCTGTGCCACCATGAAGAACAAGGGGAACACCTTGGGTGACTTTCGCAACTTGTTCGAGGACATCAAAACGTAAACCAGGCCAGTTTGCAGGATACTTACCATGAATGTTACCAATACCTGCAGCAAACATATCAACACCGGTTGCTGCAATGACTGCGCATTCTTTAGGATCCGCAACTTCACCCATACCAATCACACCATCTTCTTCACCACCGATAGCACCAACTTCTGCTTCAACGGAAACACCTTTTGCATGGCATGCAGCTACAATTTCTTTAGTCTTTGCTAAGTTTTCTTCAAAAGGATAGTGAGATCCATCAAACATGATCGATGTGAATCCTGCTTCAAGTGCTTTGTAAGCTCCTTCATAGGTTCCATGATCCAAATGTACGGCAACAGGAACAGAAACGTTATAGAACTTATCAAGTTCTCTCACGATTGCCATCACGGTACGATAACCGCCCATATATTTTGCTGCGCCTTCTGAGACACCTAAAATAACGGGTGATTTCAATTCTTCAACTGTGGTTAACACAGCTTTTGTCCATTCGAGATTATTGATGTTAATTTGAGCAACCCCATAACCTTCTTTGCGGGCTTTCAATAACATGTCTTTTGCTGATACAACGGCCATTTTAAATTTCCTCCTTGGAATTTTGTCACACTTATTATAATACAATCCCCTTCATTTAGCAATGAAATTGGGGATTGTAACCGTATACATAACTTATCTTTTTTTGTATTGAATGGCAGCTTCGATGTAATCTCTAAAAAGAGGGTGAGGACGAAGCGGACGCGAGAGAAACTCAGGATGAAATTGAACGGCGACAAACCATGGGTGGTCTTCTAGTTCAATCATTTCAACGAGCTGATATTCACTGTTAAATCCTGAAATCACCATCTTGGATTCTTCAAATGCTTCTAAATAGTGATTATTGAATTCATAACGATGGCGATGTCTTTCTTTGATGAGTGTCGATTGATAAGCCTTATAGGCTTTCGTTCCTTTTTTGATTTCACAATCATATAAACCTAAACGAAGGGTTCCACCTAAATCTTCATCGGTGAGTCTTCCTCGTTGAAGTGAGATGACTGGATGTGGTGTATTTGGATCAATTTCTGTGGAGTTAGCTCCTTCAATGTTTAACACATGTTGTGCATATTCAATGACCGATAACTGCATACCGTAACATAGTCCAAAAAAGGGAACATTATGGGTTCTTGCGTACGTGATTGCAGCCAATTTACCTTCAGTTGCACGCGCACCAAATCCACCAGGAACGAGGATACCCTGACAATCTTTGACCATATCTTCAATATTGTCCATATTCACTTCTTCAGCATTAATCCATTTGATATTAATCTTTTGTTTATGATAATAACCTGCATGTTTGAGTGATTCAGAAACAGAGAGATAGGCATCATGAAGTTGAACATATTTCCCAACAAGTGCGATATTGATTTCTCCTTCTAAGTGCTTGATGCGATAGATGAGATCTTCCCATGGTTGAATGTTCGCTTCAGGAAGCTCATATCCAAAATGCTTGATGATCCAATCGTCGACATGTTGTTTGTGTAAGTTAACGATGACTTCATATAAAACATCAACATCCACGGATTCAAAAACAGCATCTTTTTGAACGTCACAGAATAAAGCAATTTTTTCTTTTTGCTCATCACTGATCGCCATTTCACTTCTAAGCATAATAATATCAGGATGAATACCGAGACTCATCAGCTCCTTAACGGAGTGCTGAGTGGGTTTTGTTTTAATTTCATTCGCTGCTTTTAAATAGGGCACTAACGTGTTATGAATATAAAGTGTGTTATGATAACCAAAGTCACGGCGAGCTTGACGGATGGCTTCTAAGAAAGGTAATGATTCGATATCCCCGACGGTTCCACCAATTTCAGTGATCACGACATCAGGTTGTGTATGCTTAGCAACATCGACGAGTTTCTTTTTAATCTGATCGGTGATGTGAGGAATGACTTGAACGGTGGCACCTAAATAATCCCCTCTTCGTTCACGTTTGAGGACGGTTTGATAGATTTTTCCTGTGGTAATGCTTGAATGTCTGTTTAAGTTCTCATCGATAAACCGTTCATAATGTCCTAAATCAAGGTCGGTTTCCGCACCGTCTTCGGTCACAAAAACTTCCCCGTGTTGATAGGGACTCATCGTTCCTGGATCGACATTGATATAAGGATCAAATTTCTGCATGAAGACTTTAAGTCCTCGACTCTTTAAGAGTTGTCCGATCGCGGACGCGGTAATACCCTTGCCTAAGCTGGATACAACCCCTCCGGTTACAAAGATGTATTTCGCCATATTCATCTTCTCCTTTTTTAATAGAAAAGAGTCCCCTAACATTGAGGAGACTCTATGGTGTGCCCTTATCTATTATATCAAATGACGTCTGAAAGACAATCGTTTATTCTGATTTTTACAAGAAAAAATCAAAGCGATTTGATATACCATCCGTGACCGTCATCTTCAAATCCCATCTTTTTGAGATACTGTTGATGGGACTCATTTCCAGGTTTACTGATCAAACGTGTAACTCCTTTTTCTTTGAAGAAGGCTTGTTGTTCTTCATAGAAGAAATAACCAACCTTGAAATCACGATATTGTGGTGTCACATAATCGACTAAAATCTCAAATGTTTGATTGTTTCGTTTGCCAACAACAAGACCTGCAGGTATTGTATTTCTTAAGATGAAGAGTCTTTCGAGTGATGGATCATCTAACGTTTCATCGAATGCCATGAAATGCTTCATATCTTTCTCATAAGTATTCACAAATACATTGAAATAAGACATTTCTGAAACAGCTAAAAGTTTAAAATAGTCTTTGGTTGTATACATGGTATACAAGTAGTAGCTGTTGATGATAACAATCCCTAAATTCATAATTGCAACCGGTAGTGCACCAATCAAAAAGCCGTAGACTGCAAACACAAGTGATCCGATTAAGTTAATCCAACGTAATCGTTTGACTGAACTCATGATTAAACTGATGAGAACAATCAGTGAGGCAACATAGCCTAATATTTCTAACCAAGAGGGCATGATAGCATCCTTTCTGCGGAGAAAAAAGGGCATACAGCGTGTATACCCCATCTCGATTTATTCGTCGTACATATCTTCGAAATCATCCATGATGTCGTTGTATTCATCTTCATCATATTCATCATCATCAAATTCGATTTCGGGTTCGTCAATGTCCTCATCATCGGTTGACTTCACAGGAAGTTCAACATCAATGTAGGCTTTTTCTTCTTTGATTTCCTCATCAAGATCTTCTTCTTCAACTTCTTCATCGTCTTCTTCTTCAGGACTTACTTCTTCCTCTTCTTCTTCGAGTACGAATTCAGTGAAATCGAGATCTTCTTCGGTATCTTCTTCGATATCTTCTGCATGAACAAAGGCGTATCCGTCTTTATCCCATAATTCGAGATTTCTTTCTTTTAAATCCCATTGGTCATCGCCACAATACACAAATTTTGCACTTTGTGTAATATCCATGTAAAGTTGTGTGAGTTTATCGATGTCACTTAAGGGGATTTCTTTTACTTCAGCGACGTTTTTCATGATGTCTTGAATCGCAAGGGGTTTGCCTGATTCTTTAAGTAAAACCTCTGCAACATCCAGCATGGCTAACGTCTTTAATTTATCTGTCATGTGTGCCTCCTAAAACCGTATCTATTGTATACTAATCGTTTTGTTTTTGCAAGTTTTTATTGATTTAATCGTGTGATAAAGAAAACGATGGCCAAAATGACGGCGAGTACAATGAACAGTTTCAGCATCTTCTTGACGAATCCTATCGTCCCAAACACCAAAATGAAACCCACAAAGACAATACCGACCAATTTGATCAATTCGGGTAGTGGAGCTACAAATTCATTGTATAAACCGATCAAACGGTTATCGATATCCAAAAGGCCTTGTAAGTATCCATTAAAACGACCATACAAACTTTCAAAAAATCCTTTAATCGTTTCCCACATGGTTGATACCTCCTAATACTTCTGTCTATTTTCGACAGCCTTGCTTAACGTGAGTTCGTCAGCGTACTTCAAGTCAGCGCCAACAGGAAGACCATAAGCGAGTCTGGTGATGCTCAAAGGTTGATCCATAAATAACGTTTTTAGAAATTTCGCGGTCATCTCACCCTCAACGGTTCCGTTAGTGGCGATGATCATTTCTTTCATATGATAAAGTCTTTTCGCGAGTGCATCAATCGATAAGTCTTTATCGGTGATCCCTCGTGAAAAATCGACTAATCCACCTAACACATGGTAGAGGCCATGGTAGGTTTTCATCTTTTCCATGTGAAACACATCTTTCGCATCAGCAACAACCATCAAGGTTTCACGATCGCGTGATTGATCTTGGCAGATACTACAGATGGGTTGATCGGTGATCATGTGACAGATGGAACATGTTTTAATTTCTTCCTTTAATCGTTTTAAGTGATCAGAGAAAAGGATGAGATCATCATATTCGGTGCTTGTTACAAGATGTAATGCAAGTCTCTCTGCTGTCTTTTCACCAATTCCTGGTAGTTTTTGAAAATCTTCAATGATTTTCTTGAGTATGGTGGGATACATTAAAATCCAAACCCACCCATGCCACCGGTAAATTGTCCCATGGTTTCTTCTTGTTCTTTTTCGATTTGTTTAAGGGCATCGTTGGTTGCAAGTAAAATCGAATCTTGGAGAAGTTCAACTTCTTCAAGCAGTTCAGGATTAATTTGAACATCGATGACTTGACGTGTGCCTTGCATGATCACAGTCACACCAGATGCTTTACCAAAGAACTCCTTGCGTTCGAGTGCTTCTTGAGCTTCCATCATCTGTTTTTGAATTTTCTTAAGTTTATTGAGCATATTGGGATTCATGGTTTTACTCCTTTATATTAACTTTATCACCAAAATAATCTTTGGCAAGAGCAATGATTTCAGGTTCTGTTTCAATGGATGGTTGATCATCTTCATAGAGCTTGAGATCATGCGGGGGTAATTTAGGTTTCTTTTGACCTTTTTTCCAAAGATCAAGGTAGACTTCTTTGATAATCAGCCAATCGGTTTTTAAGATGGCGATGATATCATCCACGAGGTGCGTTTTGTTGTTAAAGAGTTCTAATGCTAACTTTTTTGTTTCGGGTTCTAAGATTCGTTTACAGAGTTTAATGTCATCATAAACAAGGAGCATTGTATCAGAGACCGCTTCAAGTTCACCTTGAGATAGAAGGTAGGCAACCAGTTTAAGATTGGCTTTTGGATAATCCTTTAAGGAAGACCAACCTGATGCAAGTTTAGCTTTCTTATCTTTATCCGCGTTGTTTAAGACGTTTTCGACGTGCTTGATTGTCACTAAGGGTTTTCGCTTATCAGGTGAGATCACGGGTGTTTTGGGTTGTGTACGCGCGTGTTCTTTTAATTCTTGAATATCGTTTTTTAATCCTTGAATGACGCCATCATAGTCCAGTGTCTTGAGTTGTTGATGTTCCATCATTTTGATGATGGCAAGTTCAACATAAGCACGCTTTTGATGGGTGGTTTTCATGTCTTGTTGAAGTTGGTTTAAGATCTCTAAATAGAAGTAGATTTTATCGGTTGAAAATATGGAAGCTAATTCTCCGTACTTACCTTTTTCTACTTTCGTTGTTTTTTCAATTAAGAGATCGCGAAGGGCAAGAATGAGATCGTAGACGATACGTGTGATGTCTTTACCTTCCGCGAGTAAATTCTTTAAGACCGACATTGCTTGAGGAATTTCCTTATTAGAAATAGCGGTTAACATTTTAATAATGGCCGTCTTTTGAACCGAACCGGAAACCTGATGAACATCATCTTCATTAATTTCAGTCCCTGCAAATGAGATGGTTTGATCTAAAAGTGAAATGGCATCACGTAAACCACCTTCAGCATTTTCAGCGACTGCATAAATGGCTTCAGGCGTGATATTGATCTTTTCGTTTTGTGCAATCTGTGTCAATTTGACAACAATATCTGAGGTTTCAATATTCTTGAAATCGAAGCGTTGACAACGTGAAAGAATGGTTGCTGGTACTTTATGGATTTCTGTCGTCGCGAGGATAAAGATGACATGTTTCGGTGGTTCTTCTAACGTTTTTAGTAACGCGTTGAATGCACCAGGTGTCAGCATGTGAACTTCATCGATGATGTAGACTTTATACCGTCCCACACTGGGCATGTACTTGACTTTATCACGAAGATCTCTGATTTCATCAACGCCATTATTGGATGCTGCGTCGATTTCAATGACATCGGGAATTGAACCGTTATCAATACCCTTGCAAATGTCACATTCATTACAAGGTTCACTATTCGGTTGATGAATGCAGTTCACCGCTTTAGCAAATATTTTCGCGATACTTGTTTTACCGGTTCCACGAGGTCCTGAAAAAAGATAGGCATGGGCAATCTTATCGTGCAATAGTGCATTTTGTAGTGTTTTGATGATGACTTTTTGTCCTGAAACTTCGCTAAAAGCTTTCGGACGATACGCACGATACAAAGCAACGTATGCCATAAAATACCCTCTCTTTCTTCTTCACTTATTATAACATAATCGGCATTATTTCATGCACGAATTTAGGGTTTTATTTTCCTAAACAGAACTTTGAAAAAAGCTCATTGAGCAAGTCATCCGCGTAATTTTCACCTAAGATTTCACCGAGTGCTCGCCATGCCTGTGTAAGATCGATGGCATATACATCAACTGGCATATCAAGATCAATCGATTTCAAGACATTGAGAAGTGAGGTTTTGGCTTCCTTGACCTTCTGAATGTGACGAACATTGGATAAGTAGTTGAAATCTCTAGAGGTCAAATCTTCAAGACTAAGTTTCTTTAAAATGGCGGTTTCTAAGTCCTTAAGTCCATATTTCGTAATGGTTGAAATCGTGATTACTTCTTCCATGGATAGAGCTTTTGGAAGGTCTGCTTTGTTTGCAATAATGATTCTCTTCTTATCTTTTGTGATCTCAAGGAGTTCTTTATCTTCTTTGGATAGTGCACGGCTTTGATCTAATACAAGTAATACAAGCTCTGCATCGGAAAGAGCCTTCATGGAGCGATCAACACCGATACGTTCAACAACATCATGGGTTTCACGAATACCTGCAGTATCAATGAGTTTGAGCATGATACCACCAATATTGATGTAGGCTTCAATGGTATCACGGGTTGTTCCTTCAATGTCAGTTACAATCGCTTTTTCTTCGTTGAGAAGAGCATTGAGTAAGCTTGATTTACCAACGTTGGGTTTTCCCACAATGACTGTTTTAACACCATCTTTGATCAGCTGATTTTTATAGGATTCATCTAAAATATGATTGATTTCTTCAATCAATGTTAAGGTTTGTGGCCCAATGATTTCTTTACTCATTACAATGGCATCGTCGTATTCTGGATAGTCAATATTCACTTCAATTTGAGCGATTAATGTTAACAATTTTTGACGAAGTCCACGGATTAAATCAGATGTGTGTCTTTGTAAACCAAGCTGTGCCATTTTCAAGGCTTGTTCACTTTTCGCATGGATCAAATCCATGATGGATTCGGCTTGGACTAAATCGATTCTTCCATTCAAATATGCGCGTTCACTAAACTCTCCAGGATTCGCTAATCGAATGCCCAATGAGAGAATACGTTCAAGGACTTTTTGTGTAATTAAAAGACCTCCATGTGTAGTGACTTCGATGACATCTTCAGTCGTAAACGATTTAGGCTTACGCATGATCCCTACCATAACTTCGTCTAAGATCGAGCGATCTTCGTTCAATACAAATCCGTAATGAAGGGTATGTGATTTGACTTTCGTTAAGTCTTTTCCTTTAAAAATCGTGTTGAAAAGAGCGATCGCTTGATCACCACTGATTCTAATAACCGATAATCCCGCAGTACCAATCGGAGTTGAAATCGCTGCAATCGTATCAAAGTTCATGGTTTACTCCTCAACGGATTTTGAAGGTTTACGTTTATCCTTTGGAACGAGAGGGTTGAACCCGCGACTGAAATCGCGCGCTAAAATAAAGACAATAATAAAGACACCTAGAATGGATCCAATGAGGACATATCCGCTGCCAAGGATTAATCCTGTCATCGCAGTAAACCAAATGGTTGCTGCTGTGGTGATGCCTTTAATGACTTGTGTTTGGTCTTTTAAGATCACGCCTGCACCGATAAAGCCTATCCCTGTAATGACTTGAGCAATCACGCGTTGTCCTTCGGGATCGATATTGACACCTGTTGACTCTAGGAACAGTTGATGCTCAAACATCAAACGCTGCATAATCGCAATCCCAGCACTCGCCATGGCGACTAAAATATGTGAGGATAATCCTGCCGCTTTCCCCACATTTTGTCGTTCAAGCCCAACAAATGCTCCAACAACAAATGCGATCACTAGAGGTACAATCACTTTGAGGAGTAGGTCGAGTGGTGACAAATTAAAATCATAAAAATACATGGTATTTCCTCCCTTACATACATTAAAGATTAGGTTTTTCATCCTTTTTAGGTTTTGGATTGCGCTCACGATAAAGGGTGTTAAAGTGAACTTTATCCTCACCTTTTTGATAACCTAAAATAGCTTCTAAATTGACATTTTGTCCTGCATTAAAAATGTGGGCATCCACATTGGGATTAATCTTCCTAAGTCCCTCAATCATCTGCTTGATTTCTCTTCTTTTTGACGATGTTTTTTCAGCAACCACGGTACAACCACAGTTCATCGCTTGGATTCCGCTTTTTTTCACCCAACGAATGATATCTTTTTCTTTAATAAACATCATAGGACGAATCAGTTCAATATCTTCAAAATTTTCTGCTTTAATTTTGGGAACCATGGTTTTAAAGGTTCCATTGTAAAAGACATTGAGTAGTGTCGTTTCAATTACATCATCGAAATGATGGCCTAACGCAAGTTTATTACAACCAAGTTCTTTCGCTGCGTTATATAAAAATCCTCTTCTCATTCTGGCACACATGTAACATGGATTTTCACTTGCAATTTTTTGAACAACTGAAAACACATCAGAATTTCGAATGGTCAGTGGTATGTTTAAATATTCACAGTTGGTCTTGAGAAGATCAAGATTGACATCACGAAAACCAGGATTCATCGAAAGAAAGACGAGTTCAAACGGAATTTTATTGTGACGTTTGAGTTCTTGAAAGAGTTTAGCCATCAGCAAACTATCTTTCCCACCTGATATACCAATCGCGATCTTATCTCCGGGTTCAACGAGTTCATACTCATTAATCGCTTGAACAAAAGGTCTAAAAATCTCTTTACGATAGGTCTTTGTTAAACTCTTTTCAATCTCATCAAGCGGACTTTTAGGTGCTTCAACGAGAATGGTTTGACAAGAATCAGACATGTTTACCCTCGTGATACGCTTGGACAACTGCTTCAGCGTCTTTCACGAACTGAGGGAGCTGTTCCCATGATTCTAACTTACATCCCGCAGCTTTTGCATGTCCACCACCACCATATTGATTGGCGAGTTTATCAATGGTTGGTCCGTTGGAGCGAAGGCGAATACGGATTTCGTTCGGATACTCCATAAATAATGCCCAAACAGGATATCCTTCGATGCCACCGATTAATCCAACATTCGATGCTGCTTGTTCATCAGTGACATTATATTTTTCGATGACATCTCGTGTCATCTTGATGTAGACAAATCCTTTAGCGGTAACGAAATTTGAATAGACATAACCTTTAAGTGCGATCATTTCGAGTGATTCTTGAGAGAGCATTTGATCGATATATTCGACATCCACGCCTTTTTCAATCAGAAGACCCGCAAGTTGATGGGTTAACTTGGAGACACCTCTAAAGCGGAAACGACCGGTATCGGTCACAATGCCTGTGTAAAGTGCAATGGCTCCTTCTTCGGTGAGTTTAAGTTCGTTTTTAAACTTGTAGAAAAAGTAAGTGATCATCTGAGCACATGATGGGAAGGTTGTGTCTACCCAACGAAGATCTCCATAGTTATCCACAGGGATATGGTGATCAATTTTAATGACTTCTTGTCCTAAGGCGTAGCGTGGATCAGAGATGCGATCTTTGACTGCAGTATCGACAACGATCGATAGTGCACCTTGATAGGTTTCATCGGGGATTTGATCCATCTTTCCAACAAAATCAACAAAATCAGATGTTTCACCTACAACATAGACTTTTTTATCAGGAAAAGATGATGTAATGATATTTTTAAGTCCAAATTGCGCACCATAACAGTCTCCATCGGGACGTTTATGTCCATGAATGATAATCGTATGGTACGTTTTGATTTTATTTAAGATTCTTTGCATAGTCTTTTGCCCTTTCATCTAAATCTTTTAACACGAGGTCGACTTCTTTCCAATCTTTAAGGCTTGCACCACACGCTTGGTTATGTCCACCACCGCCATATTTTTTTGCAATATCAACAATCGTGATCCCACGTGCACGGAATTCACCGACGATAACATTGTTTTCAACATCTTCCGTGAAATTAGCCCAAATTGGAACTTCTTTAATCCCTGCCATTTGGTTGACCATTCCCCGCGAGATGGCTTGAAATTCAAGTCCACTTTTTTGAATGAGTTCAGCATCATTCTTGCGATAAGCAACACCATTTTCAGTGAGTTCAAACGATGTGAACAAATTCTTTGTCAATCTTTTTTGTAGGGGTTCAGTGTAAATATAGTCATAGAAATCTTGAACTGAAGGTTCAAATTTGGTGATATACGCAGCGAGTTCAAATGTCTTTGATGCATTGTTTAAATAAAGAAATCTTCCCGTATCGGTCACCATCCCACCATAGAGATAAGTGGCTGCTTCTGGTGTAACCCGCAAATTGTTTTCTTTGATGAAGTCAACAATCATCTCAGAAGCTGATGCAAAGGTTGGATCTCGGTAGAATAGGGTTACATTTTCAATATCGGTATCGTTTTGATGGTGATCAATGATGATAAGGTCATTCGCAAGCTTATAACGTTCATCACTAGTCAACCGAGATACCGATACATCGGTGATGATGGCGAGCGCATTGATGTAATAAGCATCAGGAATAAGATCCATTTTGGCGAGATAAACCATATCATTGGAGTCACCAACAACATAAATTCTCTTTTCTGGAAAATTCTCTTTTAACGTTAAATACAAGCCATATTGAGAGCCGATCGCATCCATATCCGGCCGCAAGTGGCGATGGATAATGATTTGATCGTAAGACTCAATGAGGTGTAAGATGTTCTTTTTAATGTTCATAGGCGCTTAATCCTTTCTTACGTATTATGATAGTATATCATAGTTGGGAAAAAAAAGCGATGTCAATCGCCTTTTTTATACTTGTGTTGTTCGCGTAAAAGAATGTCTGAAGGTTTCTTTCTACCAAGATATTTTTTCTTCATAAAGAAAACGATATAGGTCGATAAGATCAAGACAACCACATAAACAGCAATCGATATATACATGATACTGATGTAATGTGAATAATCATGTGTAATTTTTGGATAAATGCTGTGATCGGTTAATGCAGTAAAAGGGAGTTCTTCATGTGTTTCATAGTATGATGTGATTTGATCTTCTAAGACAAGCGTCGATCCATCGAAAGCAAATGGAACTTCAAATACAACATTTTTATAGGTATCTAATAACTGGATGGATGTGAACTGTCCTTCAACAATCGTTTCAGCGAGTATGCCATATTCATTTTGATCTTCATTGAGAATCATGTGAATATTCAGTGTACGAAAGGGGTAAAATGATAGTTCGAGTGATGCATCTTCATCGATAAAATTGAGATAATGTATATCATCTAATGTATCTTCAGAACGTAAAATGATATAGAGATACGATGTCACCGAAAACTCTGGATTCGTTTTGACATCTGCAATTTCATACATTGAAATCGTATACCCCGAGGTGCTTGTTGTAAACAGTGAACCACGCTGATTATAATCATGTGCACTTCCATAAAAGAAGACATCATCACCTTCATCAACAGCGGTTTGACCTTCGTTTTCAAAATAACGAATCGTCATCGCACCACGTGCATAATCAATCGCAAACCAAAAGGCAAATACAGCAAGGAGTGCATAGAGAATGCGTCCTACGAGTTTCATAGACTATGAATGCCTAATTCGTTTTCACGTGCATAACGTTCTGCATCTTGGAACCAACGATAGAGATAACGATTGCCGTAAACAAGTTTTGTATCAGTCGATAGATAATTATAGGAATATCCATGACGAATGATTTCATAATTGAGAAGAACACCACTAACCCATACATAACCAAGTGATCTGCCATAGGTTTCGGTTGCTCCTAAGTAGGGGTCACTTTGAAGATAGATTTGGATGCTTGGTGCGGTAAGCACGGAGGTTGTATAAGCTTTAGCTTCCGGTCCAAATGGATCGGCAACAGGATAGGTTTCTGGTGTATCAACGCCTAAGAAACGAACACGCGCATCACCTTCGAAGCCTGGCGAAAATCCCGCTGTATCACCATCATAGATGTTTGATAAGACCACTTCAACCATCCCCGAGACCGTTGTACTCCCCCAACTATTATTGAGGTAGGTTGTATTAATTTCGAGTAGTGTGGGCTTTTGAATCGGATGAATACCTAGTGGAGCGGTGTAGGTGGGAATATAAGCATCCCATTCATTAAGTATAAAGGTTCGATTGCCATTCATGACATCTTCACTTCGAATAAAGTGTTCATTTTGCATGAGGAATAACTGGTTGCCAATATCAAAGATAGTGTCAATGTAGGTGTTATTCTTGTAGCGAAGTTGAATGACATCATTACCATCAAATTGTAATAAATTAGACAATAAATCTGCTTTTCCAGTGATGGTTGAATTCGCACCACGATATGCAATGATATAGGTTTCGCTTGCTTCAAGCATACCTGATAATTCAATGCGATAATTCAAAGTTTTTGAACCGTTTGTAAAGATTGCAAGATGATAATCAGTTAAATCGATAGCTCCTTGTGTAGGATTAAAAATTTCAATTGCACGATTGTTGCCTTCACCATGGAGGTATTTCGAGATAAAGAGTGTAATGTCATCATCATCAGTAAACGTGTTTTTATAAAGATAAACCGTAATCGTTCCTGTTTCAGGAGCAGGCATTCCTGCTGTCAGATCTTCATAACCAGCGAATGAGTCTTCTTCAAATTCATCATTAATGATATATTCAAACGTATAATTTTGAATAAATTCATAATCAAGTGCAGCGATAATATCGCCTTTTAGCATGTTAGAAAGATCAGGAAGTAGTGATCCATTCCATGTGATATAGACAGTAAGTGATTCATTGATGGGAAGAAGTTCTCCTGCTGCATAATCCAAATAACGAGAGAATTCATAATCATCATTGGATTGTTTAAATTCATAACGAAGTGTGTAATCAACATCAAGACTATCGAGTGTCGTTTTTACTTCATCTTCAGTCTTACCCGATAAATCTGGTAAGATAGTTCCATTATCAGCGATATAGATGGTAATCATTTCACCTTGTTGAACTTTACGACCTGGAACATAACCGATTTCATAACGGATAAAAAGACCGTGATCCACAGTAATATCGAGTTCATATTGGACATCTGCAATTAAATTTAAATCCTCGATGATAGCTACCGCTTCAGCTTCTGTTTTTCCCGCTAAATCAGGGAGTATGATATCTTGTTGACATGCGGATAGAAAAAACACAATGAGGAGTAGGGGTAGTAATTTTTTCATATATGTCTTCCTTTCTTGTTAGCACATATCATTATATCATAAACCTTCTTTTGTTAAAAAGAAAACGTGGGATTTCTCATCTTTGGAGAAAAAGAAAAGGGCTTGCAGAAAGCGAGCCCTTTTTAAAAGTGAAAATTGAATTAACCTTTAATAACCATATTGTCAATCGTTAATGCTTGAGCAGTATTGGAATCTGCTAATGTACCAACGATAACAAAGGAGATACGATATTGACCAGCACCAGTAGCTTCAAATTGTGCTGTCTTATATTGTGTTGAATCTACGAGTGTCTTCATATCGAGTGTATCAACAACGTCCCATGCGGATGTTCCGGTATTATACTTTTCAAGAACGAGGTTTGCAGTTGTGAAACCAGCGATTGCTGTTGCAGATGCAGAGTTCCATGTTGAGTATTGGAATTCAATGACTTCAACATCGGTTAACGCTGACCAGTCAAAGGTCATCACAGGAGTTGGGTTGTTCAAACGTGGAGCGACAACAAGGAATGCACCCATTGAAGTATGTGGAGCAGTAGTTGATGTATTGATTTGAACGCGGTCTTTCGCAATCGTAACACTGCCTGCTGTGTCAGTCCATGTTAAGTTACCAATTGTATAACCCGTTACAGGCGCAGTACCAAATGTATAGGTTGCATATGTGGTTAATCCTGGTTCAGCAGGAGTACCTAACACGATATCAAATGTGACAACTTTTTCAGCTGCATTGAGTGTTAAGGTTGCGGTTAAGGTGACAGTTACTTGTCCAGAAACTGGCATTGTAACAGCACCGGTAGATGCGTCAATAAGCGCATTGTTAGATGTCCAAGCAATCGTAGAACCGTTTGTACCTGTAGCTGGCAATGTTAATGTACCTGCTTCAGTCATGGTTGCTGGAACAGTTAACGCTGCTGCGTCAAGAGCAACTTTACCTGCATCATTGAGTGTAACTTCAGTGACGATGGTTGTGTTGGTGAAATAGAAGTATGGGTTATTATTCCATGCTAAGACGTTTGTAATGTTGATGGTGTCTCCCACTTGTATAGCTTCAAGAAGTGCTGCTGCTTCAGTAGAAAGAGCCTTTCTTGAATCCCACTTCATGGTAATCGTCTTACCTTCAACAAGTCTGTTCAATGTCAAGGTGACGTTGTTATAAGTATCAACAACGCGTGCGCTGACATAAAGTTGAGTCATGGATACGATACGACCTTGATATGGCATCATATCGGTTGAATTGAGAGCAATTTCATCCACATTGACTGCATCTGGTAATGTCACAACAGCATCAGATGCAACGATTGATGTTGGGCTGATTTGTCTTAATCCATTATATGCAGCACGTGTACCAATCACAACGACTTCTTTACCGATGTTAGCAGTTAAGGTTGCAAGCATGGTTGCATCAGATGTATAAATCGCGATACCGCCAGTTGCATCTTGAATGAAGAATGTTCTGTAGTATTCAGCTGCAGTGACAACACCCTTGGTCTTAATTTCGGTTGTATTGGCTGCATCGATGACTTGTAGAATAGTGCTCATGGGGAGTTCGCCGACTTTAATGGTGAACACCTTGGTATCAGTTGCTGCATTCTTCGTAATGGTTGCAGTTAATGTCACAGTCACTTGTTGTCCATCAACAGGTGTAACAACACCAGTCGTAGAGTTGATCACTGCTTCATTGCTTGATGCCCATGTAACGGTTGCGCCATATTGTGCAGCAAGTAAATCTAAGGTTGTTGCTGTAACAATCGTTGCTGGTAATGTTAACGCAGTCTTCACTGCAGCAACAGCTTCAGCATCGGTTGCGAATGCAACTTCGATATCTGTACCGTCACCTAAGTAAACAGCGTACCAAATGTTACGGTCTGTTCTCCATCCATAAAGAAGGATATTGATGGTGACTTCTTTACCATTAAGTGCTTCAACAGCAGCCTTATTGGGAGATTGATAATAAATAACGATTGCTGGTGTATTGTATTCGGTAGCTTTACCAGATGCTAACGTCTTAATGACTTCAGTTCCTGTGAACGTTGTGTCAACCAAGAAGGTGTTATAACGACCAACGTCAACAGTTTCTCTACTATCAACAACAATCTTACCTGTAATAGCTAAGTAATCATAAACCATGAGGTTTGATCCAGATGGTGTTGGCTTATCGCCGATTGCTTCAGCAACAGTTGATGGCGTACCATTCATGGATGCTGGAGTTGCAGTTGATGCAGTCGCTGTAAGTGGGCGAGTCGCATCATTGGCTAATTGTGGTGCACTATAATATAAACCATAGACACCTTCAATATCATACACTTGACCGATAACAACGTTATTATATAAGGTTGAAGAGTCATAAATGTAGAGCATCGTTGTGCCATCACTAATGAAGAAACCTGCAGTCATCTTACCGATCACGGTGACGCCTTCAAACTTCACATAAGTACCTGCTTCTTCTGCATAAATATCAGCGATAGAATCTAGTAACTTCGAAGATTCGTAAGCGAAGACAACAAATTCTACATCCATTGAACGTGTGGTTGTACCTTCGGTGATGGTTGCTGTCATGATGACGGTCTCATTGGCTGCACCAGAAGCTGGGCGAGTTACTGTACCATCAATCGCAAGGAAATCTGGCTTATCAGAAACCCAAGATACGGTGTATGTTTGTTCTTCAAAAATAACACTGGTTGGGAATTCTAGCCAATCTTCAACACCGGTAATACCTTCAACAGCTGGGAATGTGGTGACAAATGCTAATGCGCGGTCTAGACGTTCTGCAACGGTTTCATCGTTTGCTTGAACGAATGCGTAGAAGATTTGTGTAACCGTTTGGCTGCTGATGGTGAGTGTTGCAGTTAATGTCACTGTTTGATCACCAACAGTAAAGCTTGGACGTGTGACAACACCAGCAGTGGTGATGATGGTTGCATCACTGGTTGCCCATGATACAGTTGCTTCACCGATCACACTGACCAATGCCAGGTTCGCAGTAACAACATATTCGTCATCGCCAATGGTATCCGCATAGTTTGCGACAAGTAATGCTTTTGCAGCATCTAAGCGTTGAGCCACTGTCAATTCAACAGCTTTCACGGTCACTCTGAATTGATGCGTCAACGTTTCGCCATCAATTGTGATGGTTGCGGTTAACGTTACAACCGTGTCAGCTTCTGGGCGAGTGACAACACCGGCAGTCGTAATGATTGCGGTATTGCTTGAGGTCCAGCTCACTGTTGCATCACCGATTTCAGTCAAAAGATCAAGGTTACCAGTAACTTCGTAATCTTCATCCGCGATCGTTTCGGCATATTCTGCAACGAGTTCGTCTTTTGCAGCATTGAGTAAATCTTCAGTCGAGGTACATGCTGTCAAAAAGCCGATAAATAATGCCAAGAGTACTACTAAGAGTACGCGTGTCTTCTTCATCTAAATCCTCCTATAGATTTTTTTGATTTCTATTGTCAAGAAACATTTTCTGTTCCTAATAGACGACGAGCTTCAGAAACAGCATATGCCAAAGCATTTTCGACAGTGTCTGATTCTGTGGGTAAAATAATACGTTTAAACGTTAATCCAACAGCTTCACGAATCGCTGATGATCCAACAAATGCTTGGTCGAAGAATAGAATCTCTGACTGCAATGCTGCTGCGCGTGCTGCCTTAGAACGCATCAAATCTTCACCTTCAAGTGCGGTTATGCCATCTTGTGCGAATCCATTCATGAATGTTTGATAAGGTGTATCATTGTACACGGATTGACGTGTGGGTTGATAACCGGTTTTTAATGTAAAGTCTTGTTGAACTTGTTGGCTATTTAAGAACTTCAAGAATAACCATGACGCAAGTTTTTGCTGATCCGTACCTGAATTGGTTAAAGACATATTGGTACCTTGTTGAATCGCTGTACGATTTTGTGGAAGATCCTTATTATAAGGAATAGGTGCCACTTCAAAATTGAACAGGTATTCGCCACCAACAATCGCTGGCGTGTTGTAATATGCACCACCGGTTGAACCGATTGTCATGAAGGTTTGACCCTTCTTGAAAATATCAGATGCATAATCAGATAGCCAGTTTGCGGGTAAAGTGAGCTTATCGCGATGTGTATTGAAGTAGGTAAGCATTGCGGTTGCTTGTGTAGAATTATAGAGTGCTACACCACCACGTTCACTGTTAATCGTTGTATACGAACCACCCCATTGACGGATCAAGGTGATGAACGCATTTTCTTCTGAGTCATAAGAATAAGGAACAAATTGAGTCTTCGCTAATGCAATTTCAGCAGAGGTTAAACCGAGTTTGCTACCGTATTCATCAATGAAACCTGGAGCAATCGCTTCAAATTCATCAGCAATCGCGAATAAATCTTGCCATGTTTCTGGGAATGATGTAATCACACCATCATCAATAAGTTCTTGAACTGCATCAGAGTTATAGATCATAACTTCCGTTGACTTATTGAATGGAAGTGAGAAGAAATCACCATCTGCTGTATATTGGCTGTTTTCATTACGATACTTCCAAAGGATATCTTCAAACTTATCGTTTTCAACTGCTGGATCAAATCCCCATACGGAGTGATCAATGTATGGATTTAATGAAATAACAGCATTGTTGGTAATGTATTCAGCCACATGGTCAGGATAACCTTGAACGATATTGGGCAGTGTACCACCTTTAATCGCAGATACTGTGTTTTGACGAAGTGCATCGTAGTTTTCACCGTTCTTCACGATTTGAACCGTAATGTTTGGATACAATGTCTTAAACTGGGTTGCATATAAATTGAGTGCACCTTCAATGGTTGAACCGTTTGAATGCCATAACGTAATCGTGATGGGATCAGAGGTCAATGTGGTTGGAATGTTTGTCACAGCGGGTCTTACGGTTAATGCGACAGATTTAGTTGCTGATGCACCCCATTCGTTTTCAACGCGAATCTGATAGGTGAAGCGACCTGGACGTGTCAAGTTGGGTAGATCAATGACTTCGATTTCATCGGTCAAATCAATGGGATTTTCTGCTCCATTGATGGTATCAATCGCTTGAACACCGCGAAGTGGATCATAAGGTCTTGAACCGATGTAATAGGTCTGTGCTTCTTGAACATAGAGTAACGATACGGTTTGTTGAACGTTACCAATAATTGTGAGTGAAACTTGTTGACGTGCGAAAAGACCACCGGTGTCTTCGACGTAAATCGAGTAACTGTATTGACCACCTCTTGGATCTTCTAACCATGCAGGATTCCATCCTTCAAGTTCGATCGCATTGGTCAAGTCTTTATCCGCATCGTCTTCCGCTGTGATGCCATCAAGCGGGTCGAACGGATCACCATAAGTAATGGTGATTTGACTTTGAACACCAACCAAGCGCGGTGCCGTGTTTCTAACTTCAACGCAGGCCGCTAAACTTAAGAGTCCTGCAAGAAGTAACACAAATGAAAATATTTTTTTCATTCTTTTCCTCCTCTTTATCCTTTTGTCCCGCTTCTACCGACGCCGGACATAATATATTTTCTCAGCAACAAGAAGACGACAATGAGTGGGATTGTGACAATCGCACTCGCTGCAATCTGCATGTTGAACATGACACGTGGGTTGGTTCCTGATGTGAAGAAGTCAGCATCACGAAGCGCAGCTGAGATCAACCAGAAACCACGACCTTCGTTGACATCACCAACGGATGTAATCAAACGAGGCCAAATGAAGGCATTCCATGAACCGATCACGGATAAAATCGTAATCGTGAAAATCGTTGGGCCAGCAATAGGAATCATCACGCGAGTTAAATACTTGAAGTCTGATGATCCATCAACCTTTGCTGCTTTATAGAGTGTTTCAGGAATTTGCTTAAAGGTTTGTCTTAAGAAGAAAATGTAGAACACTGATGTCATAAATGGAATGATCATCGCAAGGAAATAGGAATTGGTTCCTGTTTCGCCACCGATCCATCCAAAACCAGCTTGGCTGACTGTCAAGAAGTTGGTTAAGATGTAGAGTTCACCTGGAATCATCATCGTCATTAATAAGACTGAGAATAGGGTATCTCTTCCTTTAAACTCTAAACGTGCAAACGCAAACGCGGCGAGAACGGTCGTGAAAATCGTACCAATCGTTGACATCACACCCACAAAGAGCGTGTTTCTGATGTATTGACTAAAATCAACTTCTTCTAAAACGTACTTGAAGTTCATCCATTGCATTTCAGATAGAGAAATGAAGAAACGTGGTGTTAATGTCAAGTTGCTTTCGAAATAGGTCTTCAGAGCCGTTAAGATCATCCAATAGAATGGGATGAAAATCATTAATGCGACAATCGATAAGAAGAGGTATGAGAAGAACATGCGCGTAAACTGAACCACAGTTTGTCGACGAATTGCACGTTTTAAGTCGCTATCTTCTTCTTCGGTAATTTTCTCTTTTTTCTTGAAGATATTCTTGATGCCTTGACCAATTCTTTTCAGCGCTTCTTTAAATCCATAGTTTTCGGATTCTAGTAAGATTCGTCGAGCAGCAATCACTTTAAGCACGGCTGAAATAGGATTTAAGACGAAGAGTGAAATGACTGCATTCACGACATAGTTGGTTGCTACATGGTGATTGTATTCATAAAACTCTCTAAACTTCGTTTTCTTCACGTTAATGAAGGTCAGTGGGAATGTGATGATAATAAAGATTGCTAAATAACTCATCCACGTGTTTAATACGAACGTGTCGATATCCATACCAAAGATGGTGTATTCATAATTGGTAAACGTTTCAGGTGGTGTTGTGGGAACAATAATCTGTGCAAATAAATAAATGAATAGACCTACATAAATGACTAAGAAGAGGGCATCAACCGCATGAATAATATTTTCAAAGCGTTTGATCTGTCTGACTTGTTCTTTGTTCATGTCGTCATCCTCCTAGTAGTGAACGCGTTTCTTGCCCACATACATTTGAACGAGTGTGAGTGCAAGAATAATCGCGAACAGAATAATCGAAGCTGCTGCAGCTAAGGAGAGGTCTTCACCACTATAGATATAGTCATAAATGTGGAAGACGATGGTCTTTAAGTTATAGTTCGCACCATCAGGTGTTGCTGTGTCTCCAAAGATGGCAACAACGCTCGAATAGGTCTTAAATGCGCCAATGACTGAGGTGACAACGATATAGAAGATCATCGGTGAAATCATGGGAACAGTGATTCGTGTGAAGATACGACGTTTGGGTGTCGCATCAATTAAGGCTGCTTGATAGTATTGTTGGTCAATACCTTGCATACCGCTCATGAAGACCATGATCTTAAAGGCCATACCATCCCAAACCCCAAAGGCAATAAGTACGGTCATTGCTCGCCAGTAGGTTGCTCCACGTTCAATCCATGATACGGGTTCTACTCCGAAGAGCATAAAGAACTGGTTAACGATTCCGGTTTCTCCGCTTTTGAACATATAAGCGAAGACAAGACCGATTGCAAGCGTATTGGTGATATAGGGAAGGAAGTAAATCGTTTGGAAGAAACTCTTTAAAGGCTTAATTGAGTTTAAGGTAGCTGCAACAAATAAACTGAGTAAAATCGAGATTGGAACCGAGATAAAAACAATAGCCAACGTATTTAATAAGATACTGGATGTCGTGTGTGACGATGGCAAAATGAAGTTATCTGCCGATAATACTTTCGCAAAGTTACCAAATAATGTATATCCGGTAATACTTTCTCTTAATACACCATCCACATCTCTGATCAATTGATAGCCCGTATAAACGACTAAACGGAACGCGTTCAGAATGGGATAGAATGTAAAGAGTGATAACAATAACAGTGCTGGTGAAAGATAAATTAAAGCTTTCACCCAGGTTGGAAGATTGAAATTGAGGTGGAGCTTCTCTTTTAATCGTTGAAAGACATTACGTACGCTCCACACCCAGTTTAAGAGTGTGTTTTTCATCGTACGACGTCACCACTTTCGAGATTGAAGAGATGGATCTTGTTACTGCGAACAGTCAAAATGATCTCATTGGATTCATTATAAGATTCAGAGTCAACGAGGGCACGGATTTGTGTGTCACCAATGTTAAAGCGAATCATGGTATCACGTCCAATAATTTCAACTTCTGGATGTTCAACTTTTAAACCGACTTTATCAATTCTGAAGTCTTCAGGTCTTAGACCAACTTCATAATTTCCATCAGGAGCTTTCTTATCACCGAATAGAACGCCATTGATGTAAAGTTTGTTTTCTTTGACTTCGCCACGAACCACGTTAATAGGTGGGTTTCCTAGGAATTTAGCAACAAACAGGTTATGGGGATTTGTATAAACCTTTTGTGGAACATCTTTTTGTTGGGTGACACCAAAATTCATGACGACGATTTCATCAGAAATACTCATCGCTTCTTCTTGGTCGTGGGTTACGAATACAGTCGTAATACCTGTTTCTTTTTGAATACGCTTAATTTCTTCTCTTGTTTGAAGACGCAAGCGTGCATCTAAGTTGGATAGGGGTTCATCTAAGAGAAGTACTTTGGGCTTTTTAACAAGAGCACGTGCGATCGCAACACGTTGTTGTTGTCCCCCTGAGAGTTGACCAGGCTTTTTGTCGAGTTGATCTTCAATACCGACAAGTTTCGCCATCTCGATGACGCGAGCAACCGCTTCTTCACGTTCAATCTTGAGATTTTCAAGAGGAAACATGATGTTTTGACGAACAGTCATATGGGGATAGAGTGCATAGTTTTGGAAAACGAGCCCAATTCCTCTCTTGTCTGATGATAGCTTGGTTACATCTTCATCACCAAAGAAAATCTTACCTGCTGTAGGTTTGTGTAATCCCGCAATCATAAATAAGGTTGTTGTTTTACCACAACCCGATGGTCCAAGCAATCCGACGAGCTTTCCTGAGGGAATGACCAAATCCATTTGGTCCACAGCGCGTGTTTCTTTACCGGTCTTATCGACAAATATTTTCGATAAATTCTCTAATCTGATCTCCATGTGATCCTAAACTCCTTTAGTTGTCTTGTTTTTACTTTTTATAAAATAAAAGTACTCTTGGTATCCCAAAAGCACTTATGTCTTGAATATGAAAAAAACGATGGTGGTCGTTTCCAAAAAAAGTGTTCGAATTTCGGTTAGATTTGGATACATTCAACTCTTCACCTCAACACAAGTATTATATAATAATAACCTTGAAATTACAATGAAAACTTGTGGTTCAATTCTCCAAATTTACGCCTTTTTTTCAAACGACTTTTCTGAAAGCGCTTTTAGGGGTAATTACATTATAGTATGAGGACAATGGTTTGTCAATCAAAGATGCCCGATTTTATGAAATAAAGATGAAGAAGAAGAGATTTTTTCTTTCTTTTATATAAAAAGAAAGAGGTCTTGCGACCTCTTAAAATTCACAGTTTTTGGGTGTGCGTGGAAATGGAATAACGTCACGGATATTTTCGACACCTGTCAGATACATGATCAGCCGTTCAAATCCCATACCGAATCCCGAGTGTACACATCCGCCATAGCGACGTAGATCGAGATACCATTCAAGATCGTCTTTTGGTATATGAAGTTCATCCATGCGTTTGATCAAATAATCAAGTCTTTCTTCTCTTTGCGAACCACCAACAAGTTCTCCTGAACCTGGAACAAGTAAATCCATCGCAGCAACCGTTTGCCCATCATCATTCATGCGCATATAAAATGCTTTGATATCTTTTGGCCAGTCAATCACAAAGACGGGTGACTTGAAGTGTTTCTCCGTTAAATACTTCTCATGCTCTGTGTTGATATCTTGACCATGGCGTGGCGTATTCTCAAATTTAACACCACTTGCAAGTAAAATATCGATAGCCTCTTTATGCTTAACGCGTGCAAATGGACTATTTAACACATTAAGAAGACGATCCGTTAAACCGGGTTCAACGAACTTATCAAAGAAGACCATTTCTTCAGGACACTTTTCAAAGACATAGCGTATTAAGAATTTCACCATATCTTCCACAACTTGCATGTTCCTTTCAAGATCAGCAAACGCCATTTCGGGTTCAATCATCCAAAATTCAGATGCGTGACGTAGGGTGTTTGAGTTTTCAGCTCTAAATGTAGGTCCAAAGGTGTAGACGTTTTTGAAAGCGAGTGCGAATGTTTCAGCTTCAAGTTGTCCGGTGACGGTTAAGTTTGCACGTTTACCAAAGAAATCCTTCTTAAAATCCACTTTCTTTTCTTCGTTTAACGGGATGTTTTCTAGTGGAAGTGTGGTGACGCTAAACATTTGACCTGCACCTTCACCATCGTTTCCTGTAATGATCGGTGTATGCGTGTAAATAAAGCCTTTGGATTGAAAGAATTCATGAATACCCATCGCAGCAACCGAACGAATTCTAAAAACAGCGTGGAAAAGGTTGGTTCTCGCACGTAGATGCGCAACCTCTCTTAAAAATTCACGCGTATGACGCTTGGGTTGAATGGGATAATCTTCAGGTGAATCGCCTAAAAGTTCGATATGAAGTGCTTTGACTTCAAAAGGTTGTTTCGCATCAGGGGTTAAGATGAGTTCACCTTTGACCATGATGGCGCTACCCACTCTAAATTTTTGAACGTCTTTGAAGTTATCGATCTTTTGTTCTTCATACACGACTTGAAGCGTTTCAAAAAATGTTCCATCGTGGAAATTGATAAAACCAAACTCTTTTTGAGCACGGTGATTGCGAATCCAACCGTAGATTTCAAGTGTTTTTCCAAGTAATGTCTCGGTTTCTCTGTAAATCTGTTTAACTGTTGTTTCCATGGATATCCTCCTTCAATATAAAAACGCCCTTAGTTGTCTAAGGACGTCAAATAACGCGGTACCACCTTAGTTCTAGAAAAATATTCTAGCCCTCAAAACCTTTAACGCGGGTCGCGGATGGTTCTACTATTCTTTATAAAGAATTTCTTCCATCTCTCCAAGTGTTTTTCACGTCACCATTCGTTCGGGCTTTCACCAGTTCCCGACTCGCTATGCGAAGCGGATGAGCGTTACTCTCTTTTCATCGATTTCTAGATTATTATACCCTTCATTATGCGATTTGTCAATCGGATTGGGCTTCATCTGTTTCGAGTAATTCTTCGTCTTCTTCATCATCAAGTTCAATAAATTTAGCTTCTGATATATGTTGAAATTTCTTTGAGATTTTCGTACTTGTCGTGTGGACACTGTCTGCAGTTTTAGAGACCGTTTCAATCGATTTTTTAAGTTTATCCCAGCGTTCAACATAACGTTTGAATTCTTCGCCTAGTTTTTTAAGTTCTTCAACGATCACTTTCGCTTGTTTATCGCGTTCAAGGTTACGAACCACCATTTGGATCATCGATAGTGTTGAGATCAGTGTCGTCGGAGATACAAGCCATACTTTGTTTTTGGCTGCATACTCAATTAACTCTTCGTGATACGCAGATATTTCAGCAAAAATGGCTTCTGCAGGAACAAACATAAATGCTTGATCGCCAGTTTCATTAAAGATAATGTATTTGTTTTTGATGTCATCAATGTGCTTTTTGACATCTTTTTTAAAGTCTTTCGTTGCTTGAAGACGATCAGCTTCACCTAGGTTTCGATCGGTCATACGCTTGTAATTTTCAAGAGGGAACTTCGAGTCAATAGCCACCATACCGATGGGTTCTGGTGCATAAATCACAGCATCTGCAATCGATTTATTGGTGAGTGTCTTTTGTTTCTCATAGAGTTCTGTGTTGTCACCTAAAACAGCTGAAAGCAGTTGATAAAGTTGAACTTCTCCGAAGATTCCTCTCGTTTTTTGACCTTTTAGTAAGTCGTTTAAGGAAACAACTTCGTTAGAGAGTGATTCAATCTTCTTTTGAGCTTCATCAATTTTTGTCAACCGTTCAACGACATCGGTAAACGTCTTATTCGTTTTATCGAAGCCTTCACCGAGTCTTAGATCAACTTTTTCATTGATATCTTTAAACTTAAGCTCTATTTGACGAATCATCGTTTCTTTAAACTCTGTTAAATCTTTGAGTGATGTTTTACCCGATTCATGGATCATTTGTGATAACTGATAACGAAATTCTGCATATTCCTTTTGAAGATGAACTTTAAGATCAGCTTGTGAGGAAAGAAATCCGGTTAAATCAGGCGGTAGTGGTTTGTTTTTATTGAGTTTGATAATTAAAACAACGACCAATCCAATGAGAATAGCCATTCCACCAAGAATGAAATAGTCCAACATGTTTACCCCTCCACATCTTCTAAATAATAAATGTGCCAAACGTCATCGATATATTCAACATAGAAAATCATGTATGTTTCATCTGAAAGGATTAAATCGTTCACGGATGTGATGAACCGATCATCATTAAGTGCACGTGAGTAGTTCTTTTGTCTATTTTCGTCGACCATGACACTTTGGTATGCACGGCTGACGAGATCAGTACAATAAAATTTGTATTCCATATCAAGGAAAAATAAGAAATTGTAGAGATTCTTATCAACCTTATCTTGTGCGTAATCAACCGCCCCATCGATCTGTTCAGAGGTGATATTTTTGACACGAAGACCGATAAATTCATTGCGATAACGTGTGCCATAATAAGGATATTCAGGATCACTTTCTGTGCGATAAACTGGATTGAGCCAGTAATTCGTATAGGAATTGCTGACGGTTGCACTGAAATTATGGGGTTCATTTCCTGGATGTAAGATAAAGTCTAATATCGTTTCATCACCCTGTGGAAATCCAACAGCTTCGATAAATCGATTGTTTCCGTTATTGATTGCAGCATGTCCTCCAAAATAGTAGCTGATAAAAAGATGAGCCCACGCTGTATAAGGAAAGGGTGAGTCTTGAGAAACAAAAATATCTCCTTTTTGACCAAGGAATTTTCTTGTATCATTATAAAATACACTTCGTGTATCCTCTAATTCATATGATGTTTCACGTGAAACCTCATAGTATCTTCTTGTCTGATAGTTCCCTAAGCTATATTCAATCGTAACTTCTTCAACAAACGTACTTCTATCCTTAAAATCTTCGATTGCGCGATCAACTTGAATGTTTTCAGCGATAGCGATCCCCAACGAATAAACCATCCCCATTAAAATGAGGATGAGCAATGTTTTGAGAACTTTGCCTACTGTGATTCTCCGTCTTTTTCTACTTTTGATCTTTGCTGCAAACATCAACTTCAAAACCATCACCTGCTTGAGTTTATTATATCACGGCTCTATCATCTTCAAAAAATGAAAAATGCCGAAATCTCGGCATTTGATTCATTATTTTTTAGGTTTAATCACGAGTGCGCGCTGTTCGCCTTCACCTTCAGATTCGGTCGTCACATCACGCCATTCAGCAAGCTTGGTGTGAATGATCCGGCGGTCAAAGGCATTCATAGGATCTAATTTAACGGCAATTCGTGTTTGAGCAACTTCTTTGGCGGTCTTGGTTGCAAGGATTTCAAGTTGCTTCTTTCTGTTTTCATGATAATTACCAATGTCAAGAGCAACAATCAAATGATCATCAACAAAAAGATTTAAGTAATTTCTGAGCATGAATTGAAGAGCGAGTAATGTGCGTCCTTCACGACCAATCAAAAGTGCGTTTTCATCACTTTCGATATGATAATGAATTTCTTCACCTTCACTTAATGTTCTGACTTCCATGCGAGTCTTAATGCCCATCGTCTTTAAGATGTTTTCAAGGTAAACCTTACCTTCTGTTGCTAAATTAATGTTTGGTGTGGCTTCATAGAAGGCTGAGGTTCCAAAACCGAGTAAACCCTTCTTTTCTTTTAAGACGGTGAGTTTGATCTTATCTTTCTGCAATTTTAGCTGTTCTACAGCCATTTTTTCAGCTTCCTGCAAGGATTTAGCTTCAAATTCGACACGTTTTAAGTTCATATCTTCACCCCAATATTTGTTTTTGTCTTAATGTTTCGTGTTTCTTTTCGTTCAGCTTACGATTCACGAGTGTTTGACCTAAGGAGTAGATGTTACCGAAAATCCAGTAAAGTGCAAGCGCATTTGATGAATATGAAGCGAATGCCATCATGATGACCATGAAGTAGCTGACATATTTCATTGTCTTTTCGGTTTGTTGAGCTTGTGGATTTAAGTTTTGACGGCCCGTATTCTTCGCGTACGCGGGTTTCTTCATTGAAATCTGTTGTAACAAGAACATCGTTCCACCAACTAAACCTGCAAGTACCATACCGATAATACCATCGTTACCGTTTGCTAGATTGATACCTAAGAAGTTGGTGTTGATGACACCTTCTGTATACATACCACCGGCAAGCGTAATACGTCTAACGACACCATACATCGCGATGAAGATAGGCATTTGAAGGAAAGGCATAAGACATCCAAAGACGTTGATGCCGTGCTTTTTGTAAACCTGCATCATTTCCATTTGCATCATCTGTTGTGATTGTGGGTCTTTTCTGGTTGCATATTTGGATTGGACGCGTGCCATATCGGGTTGTGCAAGGTTCATCTTGATGGACATGTCGTTGCTCTTCGCATAAATCGGCCAAGCAAGTGTACGAACCACGATCGTGGTGAGTAAAATACCGACAGCAAAGTTGTTTCCAAATAATCCTGCAAAGAAATTCATGATAAATGCAACAGGAATGACTAAGATCCAGTCAAAGAAGGTTGCATCCTTGTTCGAGATGGGGCGTTCACCACCTGATACATAAACATTGATGTCTTGACTGAAATCTTCATACGTGAACGTCACGTTATATTGATGTTGATTTTTGAATCCATCTTCATCGAGTGGAGAGTAGTCATGATCATCAAATGAAGCTTTGACATCTTCACCCTTAAGTTCAGTGACATCACCATCTCTTCTCACCACATAGATGAGCATACCGGTTGGATCAAAGGTTTCACCAATTTGATAAAGGACGTTGTCCTTTACATAACGGAAGGCGACCATCACGATATCATCGGGATCACCAACAATCGTTTCAGGCTTTACATATAACTGAAAGGACGTTTCAATATCTGAGACGGTGTAGGTATAGGTTCTCACACCATCAGCGTTTGTTTGTACATTAGTCGGAAGTGCACCATCATATTCGACGAGTGTACCGACACCTTTTTGGGATAGACTCCAATAAGATAGTCCATTTTCCCCTTTAAAGACGATGCTGTTAGCTTCGGTATGATCAAAAACGAGTTTTTCCCATACACCTGTTTCACCAACTGGGTTGTTAGAGACCACAACTTCAACAGGGTCTGCTCCACCACCACAGGCAGCTAAACTGAAGACTAATACCACCATCATCAAACTAAAGATGATTCGTTTCATTGTTTTCGTTCTCCATGAGTTTAGATTTTTTAAATAGAACGGTTAATTTGGTTTTCATGTCCTGATAACTCAACTGAGAGACCGTGGGTTTGATGACAACAACAATTTCTTTTTGTTTTTTAATGTTGTCTTTGAACTCACTGATAATCATTCGTATGCGACGTTTAGCGAGGTTACGCGCTACAGCATGACCATAGCGTTTACCAATCGATAGTGCAAAACGAAAGTGATCGCTTGTTGGATCGTCAGCCTGATAAATAGCAAAATAACTGTCACCTTTGACAACCTTCTGTTTAAAGATCGCATCGATTTCGCTATTCTTCTTTATGCGATATCTCTTGTTCATCGGTTTTCAAGTATTTTAAAAAAGAAAGGATTACCCAAAAAAATAACGTGTGTTATTATTTTAAACGAGTAATCCAAGTATTTTTAAAATAAAGATTCAATTTAAACAGTTAATGCTGCGCGGCCTTTCAATCTGCGACGAGCTAACACTTGACGACCATTAGCAGTAGCCATTCTCGCTCTAAAGCCATGGGTCTTAACGCGTTTTAGCTTACTTGGTTGATATGTTCTTTTCACAAATAAAACCACCTTTCTTGCGAAACCATGCTTTTTCATTATATATAAAGACCCCTGGTTTGTCAACCATAAACGATGCTTTTTTTATGCTTTTGAAGATGTGTCTTCCCGGTTTTTTGAGAAGAAAGAAAATTGTTTGTTTTTTCATCGTTTTTCCATCATCTGATTTGATCTTATGATGTGGATAACTTAACCACTTTTTTGTGGATTTGTGGATAACTGGGCAAAATCGACTGATGGCTTAATAAAGACGTAAGATATGGCGAGTTTTCCACATGATTTCCACTTGTCCACACACTTCCTTCTTTGGTTTTCCACAAAAACTGTGGATATCTTTTTCGCTCGTTTTTTTGTAAGTATGATATCCTATTGATACGATGAAATAAGGGGTTTTTATATGAACACTTACGACCTGCTGTGGCAGCGCATTTTGAATGAACTTGAGACGACATTTAGCGAAGACATTTTTCAGGAAGTCTTTGAACCTTTGAAGTCTACCCATAAGTACGCAAACGATCACGTTTATGTTTTAGTCCCAAGTGAATTTATTAAAAATCGCATTAACCGTCTTTATCTCGGTAAAATCAATGCGCTTGCTCAAAAATACAACCAAGCACCGATCCGTTTTAAATTTGTGACCGCTCAAGAACTGATCCCCGAAGAAACATTGGTGAGTCCTGAACGTAATCTAAGTTTAAAATACCGTCCAGGTAACTTGAATGCAACTTATACGTTTGACAACTTTGTTGTGGGTAAATCCAATATGTTTGCCTTCCGTATGGCGATGAAAGTTGCTGACCAACCTGGTGCTGTTGCTAACCCTCTTTACATCTTTGGTGATGTAGGACTAGGTAAAACGCACTTAATGCAAGCGATTGGTAACTACATTTTAGATCAAGACATCAATAAGAAAGTTCTTTATGTGAAAGCAGATGGCTTTATCGAAGATTTCGCGAATCTATTAAAAAAAGAAAAAATGGAAGATTTCAATGCGAAGTACCGAGAAATTGATATTTTGCTTGTCGACGATATCCAAATCATGGGTGGTGCGACAAAGACACAGATGGAATTCTTCAAATTATTCGACTATCTCTATCAAGCCAATAAGCAAATTGTGATCACCAGTGATAAACCTGCATCTGAGCTTAAAAATATCATGACACGTTTAACTTCACGTTTTGAAGTAGGATTAACTGTCGATATTCAAGTCCCAGATCTCGAACATCGTATTGAGATTTTAAAACGAAAACTTGCATCTGAATCGTCTGACATCCATGATATTCCAGGAAATGTCTTAGAATTCATCGCATCATCGTTTGTTACAAACATCCGTGAGCTTGAAGGAGCCCTCAAACGTGTCTTGTTCTATTGTTTAACCAATAATCTTGACATGACAATTGAAACAGTGAATGAAGCTTTAGAACCACTCCTTAAGACCAAACGCAAGAGCGATTCTTTAAACGAAAACAATTATGATCGCATTCAATCAATTGTGAGTGATTTCTATGGCATCACATTAGAAGATTTAATTGGAAAGAAAAGACATTCAAAATACATTTTACCGCGTCATATCGCGATGTATCTGATCAAACTTCGTTACAACATTCCCTATAAAACAATAGGTTCTCTCTTTGGTGATCGCGACCATTCAACCGTCTTAGCTGCATGTGAAAAGATTGAAAATGATTTAAAACAAGATACTGCACTGCGCATTGCTGTGGACACGATCACAAAAAAGATTGACGCATTTAACAAAAAATAAGCGTTTATAATATGTGGAAAATGTGGTATAATAAATACGATATAGAGCCATCAATCGATTTATCCACAAACCCACATTTGTAACAACAATAATTAAAAGATTGAAATAAGAAAATAAAGGAGCACGCATATGATTTTTAGTGTCGATCGTGACGTATTACTCAACCAATTACTTATCGTCCAAAAAGGTCTTCCTTCTAAGACGCCTCTTCCCATTCTTTATGCCGTCAAGTTTGAAGTCAATGAAGATCATATTTTACTGACAACAAGCAATACCGATGTTGCGATCCAAGTGCTCATCGATGATCATTCACTTTCTATTAAGCAAGGTGGTAAAGTTGCTATACCTGGGAAGTATCTCATTGAAATCATTCGAAAGATTGTTTCTCAACGCGTTGAATTCGCATTGATTGAAGATAAATTAATTGTCATTAAAGCTGATCGTTCTGAATTTAAATTACGTTTAATGGATGTTGAAGATTTTCCTGAAATTGATTTCCTTGATTTAGATGATCCTATCGTATTAGACAGTCAATTAATTCGAGGCATCATTAAAGAAACCAATTATGCCACAGCAACTTCAGAAAAACGTCCTATCTTAACCGGTGTTAACTTTAAGTATTTAGATAATCATCTTTACTGTGTTGCAACAGACTCTTATCGATTATCACAAAAAAATGTCAAGCTTAGAACACATAGTAAGCAATTTGATATCGTCATTCCAAATAAGAGTTTAGATGAACTCTCTAAGATCTTAGATACTTACAATGAAGATGTTGAACTTTTCATTAATCCCAATAAAGTTTTATTTAAGATGAATAAGATTTTATTCCAAACACGTTTGCTTGAAGGAACCTATCCTGATACCATGAGAATTATTCCTATTGAATTCCCTGTGGTTATCCCTTTTAACAAAGAAGAATTACTTGCTGCTGTTGAACGTGTATCACTCTTATCACCAAGAGATCGTGAAACCAATTACAACATCATCAAGATGAGTTTAAGACCTGACCGTGTTGTTGAAATCAGTTCAACAAACAATGAAGTTGGGGATGCTCTAGAAGAAATCATTCCTTCATCTGATGTGACCGGTCCAGTGATCAAAATTGCATTCTCTTCTCGTTATTTAGTTGAAGCTTTGAAATCATTTAGTTCATCTGAAATCCTTGTTCAATTTGCTGGGGAAGTCAAACCTTTTGTCATTAAAGGTAACTTAGATGCTGACCTTTTACACCTGATTTTACCGGTTCGTATCGATTAAAAAAATAGATCATTTCAAAGAGAGCGACCTCGGTGGCTCTTTTTTTATCTCTATTAAAAAACGCCAAAATTTCCGTTTTAAGCGTTTTTTAGAAACCGAGACGCAGTTAGGATTGAATGTGTATAAAAAAGTAGAAAAAGGATGTATTTTTGCTTATATTATGATATAATATAAAAGGATAGCAGAGGGAAATGAATGAAAAAGTTTAGAATTACAACCGAATACATCACATTAGGACAATTATTGAAAGCGACTGATCACATTGGTTCAGGTGGGGAAGCCAAGTTTTTTTTATTAGAAAACGATGTTTTGGTCAACCAAGAAAAAAGAACAGAACGTGGCAAAAAGTTATATCCAGGTGATCTTATCATGGTTGAACATAAAGAGTATATGATCGTCAATGATCCAAAGAGTCAGTCTTAAACACTTTCGTAACCATCACAGTTATGATGTCACGTTTGATTTACCCTTCAGCTATATTGATGGACCGAATGGTTCAGGAAAAACAAGCATTCTAGAAGCGATTTATTTTGTTGCAACGACTAAATCTCATCGTACAGCTGATGAAAAAGATATGATCGAATCGGGGGAACCCTTTAGTCATGTCAAGGTATGGACAAAAGACGATCGCTATGACATTGTCTTATCAAAAACAGGAAAAAGAGCATCGATCAACGGTATTGAAAAACGAAAGATCAGCGATTTTATCGGACATCTTCGTGTGGTGATGTTTGCTCCAGAAGATTCAGAATTGATTCAAGGATCACCACAAGGCAGAAGACAGTTTATTGACCTTGAATGGATGCAAATCCATAAACCCTACTTAAGATATTTGAATACCTATAAAAATGTGTTAAAACAGCGAAATAGCTTATTAAAAAAGATTAACATCGATGATGATTACACATTCCTAAACATTTTAGGTGAACAGCTCTATGATGTAGGCATCAAAATTATGGAAGAGCGTCGACAATTCATTGAATCATTGAATCTGAAATTTCAAGAATCGTATGGCTTATTCTCTTCACATCATGTTGAATGTTTATATCAACCTGATGTTGATGAGAAAGCATTTCTGCATGCATTAAAGAAAAATCAAAAACAAGATATTCTCTATCAAGCGACACAAGTTGGTCCTCATCGCGATGATGTCATCTTCCGTTTTAATGGACATGATGCTAAAAGTTATGCATCACAAGGTGAACAGCGCTTGATGGTCATTGCTTTAAAACTTGCTCTACTTGCATTAATCAAAGAAAAAACAAATCAACAGGTGACCCTACTGCTTGATGATGTGCTCAGTGAACTCGATCCCAAACGTCAAGAACGTTTCTTAAAAGAGTTACCGAAAGAGCATCAAATCATCATGAACAGCACACATGCAATTGAGGGTGCACACATCCAGATGATCCACTTAACGAAGGAGTGAACGTATGTCGAATTATGATGCATCAAACATTCAAATCTTAGAAGGTCTTGAGGCGGTAAGAAAACGCCCAGGTATGTATATTGGAAGTACAGGAGCAAGAGGTTTACACCACTTGGTTTGGGAAATCGTGGATAACTCGATTGACGAAGCTTTAGGTGGGTATGCGACCAATATCAAGCTCGAAATTCTAAAAGGCGAAATCATTCGTGTCACTGATGATGGCCGTGGAATTCCTGTTGACCTCCACCCTAAAACACACCGTCCCGCTGTTGAGACGATTTTGACATCGCTTCACTCGGGTGGTAAATTTGATGGCAAATCGTATAAAGTATCGGGTGGTTTACACGGGGTTGGTGCCTCGGTTGTTAATGCCTTATCCGAATGGTTCTTAGTTGAAATTCACCGTGATGATAAAGCGTATGAACAACGCTATGAACGTGGGATTCCAGTCACCGATGTCAACGTGATTGGGACATCAACACACACAGGAACGATTGTTACCTTTAAATCCGATCATCTCGTCTTTACTGAAACGACAGTGTATGATTTTGAGGTTCTCAGAAATCGTATTCAACAGCTCGCATTCCTTAACAAGGGCATTAAGATCACAATCTCTGATCAACGTGGCGATCTACCGATCGAACACACCTATCATTATGAAGGTGGTATTGTCGAATATGTATCATTCTTGAATTCAGGCAAAGGCAAAGTCAATCAAGAAGTCATTTATATGGACAAAGAAGTCGATGGAGTTACCATTGAAATTGCCATGCAATATAATGATTCGTATGCAACCAATTTATATTCATTTACGAATAACATTCCCACACATGAAGGGGGTATGCATGAAGATGGATATAAGATGGCATTAACACGTATTTTAAATAAATACGGAACAGATTCAAGCATGCTTAAAAAGGATGATTCTTTCTTAGGCGAAGATACACGCGAAGGTCTAACAGCCATCGTATCTGTGAAACACCCCAATCCACAATTTGAAGGACAAACCAAAACCAAATTAGGTAATCCTGAAGTTCGTGGGATCACATCTCAAGTGTTTGGTGATGGTTTTGAACGCTATTTACTCGAAAATCCAACTGATGCTAAAGCTATTATCGAAAAATGTTTAATGGCATCTCGTGCACGCATTGCAGCAAAGAAAGCACGTGAAGCAACACGCAGAAAGTCACCTCTTGATGCACTTGGATTCGCATCGAAACTTGCAGATTGCAGAAGTAAAGATCCTGTGATTTCTGAAATCTATATCGTCGAAGGTGATTCTGCGGGTGGATCTGCAAAACAAGGTCGCGAATCCGAATATCAAGCGATCATGCCACTACGTGGTAAAGTCTTAAACGTTGAAAAAGCACGTCTTGATAAAATCTTAAGCAACAAGGAAATTCTTTCACTCATTCAAGCACTCGGTACAGGTATCGGTGATGAATTTGAAGCAGATAAAGCACGTTACCATAAAGTAGTCATCATGACTGATGCCGACATTGACGGTGCACATATTCGTACACTATTATTGACCTTCTTCTTTAGATTCATGAAGCCACTCATCGATTTAGGTTATGTCTTTATCGCACAACCACCTCTCTATAAAGTCCAATCGGGTAAGAGAGTTGAATATGTGTATAGCGATGAACAGCTGAATAAGCTTCTTGAAGAAATGGGGGGACGCCCAACCATTCAACGCTATAAAGGTCTTGGTGAAATGAACCCTGAACAGCTTTGGGAAACAACGATGGATCCAGAGCGCCGTACACTCCTTCAGGTTTCCCTCAAGGATGCGATGGATGCCGATCAAGTCTTCTCGATGCTCATGGGTGAAGAAGTTGACCCAAGAAAACAGTTTATTCAAGAAAACGCAATTTATGCGAACAACATTGACGCATAGGAAGGATGTCACATGAACCAAACATTAAATAACGAAACCAGCAAAACAACTGAAGGTTATGTGAAAGAGATCAATATCTCGAATGAGATGAAGACCTCCTTCTTAAACTATGCGATGAGTGTTATTGTATCACGTGCACTTCCTGATATTCGCGATGGACTTAAACCCGTTCAACGTCGTATTTTATATGCGATGAACGATTTAGGTATGACCGCGGATAAAGCCCATAAGAAATCAGCGAGAATCGTCGGTGAAGTCATCGGTAAATACCATCCTCATGGTGACTCATCGGTCTATGATGCCATGGTTCGTATGGCACAACCCTTCAACTATCGTATGCCATTAATCGATGGACACGGGAACTTCGGATCCGTCGATGGCGATGGTGCCGCAGCGATGCGTTACACCGAAGCTAGAATGTCAAAAATTGCAGGTGAACTCGTCCGTGATTTAGAAAAGAATACGGTCGATTATGTCGACAACTATGATGGATCAGAACATGAGCCATCGGTACTACCTTCACGCTATCCTAATTTACTCGTCAATGGGTCAACAGGGATTGCTGTAGGGATGGCAACCAACATTCCACCCCATAACTTAGGTGAAGTGATTGATGGGTTGCTTGCATACATGGATAACGATCAAATTAGCGTCTTAGAACTCATGCAATATATCAAGGGACCTGACTTTCCTACTGGAGGTCAAATCCTCGGTTTATCGGGTTTAAGAATGGCGTATGAGACAGGTAGAGGTATTATTGCAAATCGTGCAACTGCTGAAATCGTCACTCATAAGAATAAACAAGCGATTATTGTCACTGCGATTCCTTATGCAGTCAATAAGACAACATTGATTGAACGCATTGCAGACATTGCAAAAGAAAAAATCGTTGAAGGCATCACGGATTTACGCGATGAATCGAATCGTAAGGGCATGCGTATTGTCATTGAACTTAAACGCGATGTCAATCCTCATGTGATGCTCAATAACCTCTACAAGCATACCCAACTCCAACAATCCTTTGGATTTAACATGATTTGTTTGGTGAAGGGTCAACCTCAAATGGTGACCTTAAGAGATTTACTTAAACACTATTTGGATCATCAGATTGAAGTGATTCAACGTCGCACTGTGTATGATCTCGAAAAAGCAGAAGCAAGACAGCATATCTTAGAAGGTCTGGTCACAGCACTTCATGATGTCGATCACGCGATTGAACTCATTAAAGCATCGAAGACCGGTGATGAAGCGAAAGATGCGCTGATTGCAACCTATCAATTAACAGACATCCAAGCACGTGCGATTCTGGATATGAGACTTCAACGATTGACAGGTTTAGAAATTGAAAAGATTGAAAACGAACTTGGCGAATTAACCATCAAGATTAAAGATTATAAAGGCATCATTGAAAGCCATGAACGTAAGCTTCAAATCATCCGTCAAGAGCTCCTTGAAATCAAAGTTAATTATGCAGATGCACGTGTTACAGAAATCAATTTACATGAAGATTTAAGCATTGAAGATGAATCATTGATCCCTGTTGAAGATGTGATTATTACTGTGACTAATAACGGGTATATCAAGCGTATGAATGTCGACCACTACAAGACACAAAATCGTGGTGGTGTAGGTATGTCTGGTATCAAAGTTCATGAAGACGATTATGTTGAACATATCTTGATGACATCAACCCATGACTATCATCTCTTCTTTACCAATAAAGGTCGCGTCTATAAGATCAAAGGATATAAGATTCCAGAAGGATCAAGACAGTCAAAAGGATTACCGATTGTCAACTTGTTAGAGTTCCAAAAAGATGAGAAACTTGCATCCTTTACCAACGTGAAAGACTTTGAAGCAGGAGATGCATTCTTAACGTTCGTGACGAAAAAAGGTGTCATCAAACGTACACCCATTAATGAGTATGCAAACATCAGAACCAACGGTATTAACGCGATTAATTTACGTGAAGACGATGAACTTTTGAACGTTGCATTAACCGATGGTAAGAAAGAAATTATCCTTGGAGCATCCAACGGTAAAGCGATTCGTTTTGATGAAAATGATGCACGTGCGATGGGTCGTACAACATCGGGTGTTCGCGGAATGGATTTAGGTCCTAATGATGAAGTTGTCGGTGTTGCCATTATCGATCACGATCAACAAGAAATTCTTGTCATTACGGAAAATGGCTTTGGTAAGCGAACAATCGTTGAAGAATATCGTAAGCAAATTCGTGGTGGTAAAGGTGTGAAGACACTGAATGTCACTCAAAAGAACGGTAGACTTTCAACGCTTCGTACCGTGAATGATGATCAAGATTTAATTGTCGTTTCCGATAAAGGTGTTGTGATGAGAACCCATGTGGATCAGATTTCACAGACCAAACGCGCAACACAAGGTGTGAGAATTATTCGCTTACGTCCCGACCATAAAGTCTCAACGATTGCACTGGTTCCACGCCAAGAAGAAATCGATGAAGACATTGTTGAAGAGCAAGCATTTATTCAGGAATCCCTGGTGGTTTCTGAACCTAAAAAAGTCATTGAAGCCATCGATTTAGCACCTGATGAAGTTGAGGAAGAAACCGAAGAAAAAGTCACAACCGATTCACTTTTCGATGAAGAATAATTTGCAAAGCACATCCAAAATGGGTGTGCTTTTTTCATCAAAAAAAGGATCATTTAAGATCCCTTAAGATTGTTCTTTTCAATATACTGTTTGGCAAATTCATGAAAGTTGATTGGCCAGTCTGATTCAACAAGCTTTCTAAAACGCTCATAACGTAAGGCAGATCCTTCGGTTTGTAACATGCAATAACACTGGAAAAGTGCCTTTTCATAGTCTTCGTGTTCACCCAAATAGTAATGAGCAAGAGCTTTAAAATAATAGATGAAATCAAGCAAATAAAAGATTTTCCATTCGAGATTATACTTAATCGCTTTATCACAGGTCTCGAGGACTTTATGATATTCTTTATGTCTACCATAATACTGACCAAGACGCTGCAAAACATAGGTCAGCATTTTTTCATTTTGACCCGAGTAAATTAAGGTAGGATTATCCGCCATCAGCAGTAGTCTATCAGCAATCACCTTTTGTTCAGCAAAACCAGAGACGTTGACTAGTGAAGATAATATGGTGATTTCAAAGGTTGTCAACACCTTTCTTTTCATGATTTCAGGATAACCGATAAGTTCTAACGTACGTTTGAGATACACATCTTCTGTAATCTTTCCTGTTTGTAGTTCTAAGTGATCGACAGCATTTTGATAAAGGATTTTCGTTTTTTCATCTCGAACTTTTTCAATAGGATAATTTTTCATAAATTGTTGTGCAGAAAGATGATCGCGATTCGCAACATAATTATAAAAATCGATAATTGTTCGTGCTTCTTTGATTTTTTCGGCTTCAAATTCAAGCATTAAAATCGCTGTTCGATAACCTAATCGTTCAGAAAAAAGATTGATGACTTCTTGTGGAAGATAACTTGTACCATTGAGATAGCGACGAAATTGACGAAGGGAAATAATACCCTCAACTAGCGCTTCTTGTGTCATATTTTGCTCAAATCTTAAGCGATCAAAATAGCGTGCAAGCTCTTGAGAATACGTGATATCCATCATTAACCTCCAATGGGACATTTTTGCCCTACACAACAACTTAACATCACGCTATCCTATAAACAGGAAGGTGATTGACATGCATGATGAAGCGGGGGAAGTGACATCGATCATCGATGTTCACGATGGCTTCTGGATGTGTGGTGAACCGGAACTCTTTATCGTCACGGTATACCCTCATCCATTTGACCATCCATCGTCTTGACATCGTCTATCCAGGGGGGCAGCTTCATTCATCTATTATATCATATTTGTGACGATAGATGGATGAGCTGTACGGGGGGGAGACAAAGTAGAAGGATCCAGGTTCTTTTCATGCCTGCGCCACGTGTGCCTCATGCACATATTCATCCATAATCCATGCATCTTGATGCAAAATGGGTTATAATATGGAATATCCGGCGAAAGGGGGAACAGGCATGAAACATCAGAATCAATGGTCCGTCTACTTTTTGTTTTTAGGCTTGTTTTTTATCCTCAATATCGCCAATACATATTGGCTAACCGTACAAGAACTTAATCGATACATCGCACCATTTCATCATACATTTTTAGGAGAATTGAATGCCTTTTTGGGTAATTTTTCAATTCTTTTTATTTTCATGCTGATTGGTTTTATTTGGATTAAAAAGGCTAAAGGACGTATGATTTTTTTGATGGTTATCACATTTATCCTCAATTTTTGGATCTTTTGGATGGGGGTGTTTAACATGTTCTTTGGTACAGCATTTTCCATTCCAGCAAGTACTATCTTCAGAAATCCAGCTGATGGATTCGCGTTAGGAACATTCTTACAAGCCATGTTGGAACTGATTACCTATTATCGTATCCTCGTTTTTCTACCATTTATCGCACTTCTTGTGATCTATTTACTTTCAGATCGTCAGCAACTGAAAACGATGTATTTCAAAGTGACCATTCAAAAGTATTTATCGAGCGTTCTTCTCGTGATTATGACACTATTTACTGCAGTCTTCTCGTATTATGAACAGTATAAACTTACCCTACCACTAAATGCCGTCAAGAGTACATTCGCGATTCAAAACCTAGGTGTGTATCCTTACTATGTGGGTGAACTCATTGGACAACCATTCGATCTAGACCTTGTTTCTTTTCTTGAACTAACCACGGATGAAAAACTTGCATCTGCATATCAAGTCTACAACAAGAATCAACCGAGTTATGAAAACTTCTTTGATGGACAAACCTATTCAAACCGTCTTTCATTAAGTCAAGCAGTATCTTCACTGACCATTGATCCATCGATTGCACAAGGTGATGATCTACATGGACTACTAGAAGGCAAAAATATGGTATTGATTCATCTTGAGTCACTCAATACATTCCTGCTCGAATCAGAATTAACATCTGTTCGCATGCCCTTTGTTCAAGCACTCATCGAACAAAGCTTTTACTTCTCCAATTTTTATAACAATGTCGGCATGGGTGTCAGCTCAGATGGTGAGCTTGCTGTGATGACAGGTCTATATCCCATGGGTGATCGAACACTTTATTGGGAATATAATGATGATCCTTACGATCTTGATTCATTAGTGGGATATATGAATCAAGCAGGTTATTATTCAGAAGCGATTCATGGAGATAAAGAAAAATTCTATAATCGTGATTTAATTTATCCAGAAATGTATGGATTTAGTCGTTTTTATTCACTGGAAGAATTCATTGAAAGAGGTTATGTCGTCGAAGACGGTTATATGTATGATACGGTTAACCAAAAGGTTCACCATTCACCATGGATCTCAGATTATCATTTGGCTGACTTTACAGCAACCCATGGCGCATCACTTGCTCGCACCTACGATAAAGTCATGCTTTTCCCCATCACCATGATGCCTCATACCCCCTATGAGTTTGATCCTAATGGCATCCGTTATGATGTTTACCCTGAGATTTCACGTCAAATCAGTCATGTTACCTTAAACTATATCAACTATGTTGACTATGTCAATGATGTCATTAAACGCTTTTTCATCAGTGAAACAGGTGCTGATCAAACGCTCGAAAATAGCGTCTATGTCTTTTATAGCGATCACGGTTCAGGGATTAAAAATGGTGATTTAAACATCATCATGGACCGCGATATCTCGGTCATTGAAACAAGAAAGATATTACAACAAGTTCCAGCATGGATCTATGTACCGGGTGATGAAATGGTTGACTACGAAGGTTTCTCAATTCGTAAAGGACTGCTTACAGGTGAGCAAACATTGGTAAGAAGTCAAGTCGACCTTTACCGAACGATTATCGAACTCTTTAATCTACCCGTTGGCGAAGATCCCTATTTTGGTGTTCATGGACTATCGATAGAAAAAACATTTGCTTTAGATAATCGTTTGATGGATGTTGTGACAGATGATTATTTCTATTCGATGAGAAATCCTTTAAAGATCTTTCCTATGGATGCGACGATCGATCAAGAAACATATGATTATATCCTAAGATTTAAGCAATTATCTGACATCATCGTTTCAGAAGGTAATATGCAAAACAAAATCAAAGAAGCCTTGGAGCGCATTTATGGTTAACAAGATGATCAAAGATTGGCATTTTTGGGGTGTTTTGGTGTATGTCATGCTATCGTTTGTCTTTGGGATTTTTTATCAAAATGGGTTAATTCTCTTTTTAGGATGGAATATGATTCTCGCTGCAGTGGTTTACGCACTGTCCTATCTCTTTGTTGAACTAAGAAAAAGGAATAAGAATCTCCTTTCATGGATTGTTCTGGTTATCTTTATTCTCTTTTTCCCTAATGCCATCTATATCACAACCGATTTTATTCATCTTCAAAATTATCATTTTTTCACGAGTTATCCCGATATCTACGCATATGAACTCATGGATTGGATTCTCTTCATGCAGATCACGATAGGTGCTTTTTTGGGGGCTAAACTCGGTATTTCTGCACTTGATTACATGAAAGATCAGCATCATCATATCATCAAACATCACTACACGTTGTTTCTTGGATTATTATTTGTTCTATCATCCATTGGGATCTATTTAGGACGATTTATTCGACTTAACTCATGGGAAATCTTTGATGTCATTCATATCATCAACGATGTTTTCGATCAAGGATTATTTTTTATCGGTTTTGTTTTGATCTATAGTATCATTCATCTCGTGATTTATGTTGTCATGAAGGAAAACAAAAAAATCACGGTATAATACATATATAAAAACGTGGAGGATATAAACATGCGTGTATTAGTCGTTGGTGGAGCAGGATACATTGGTTCCCATACAGTCTATGAATTGATCAAAGATGGACAAGAAGTTATTATACTCGATAATTTATCATCGGGATATATGGAGCTCGTGCATCCACAAGCCATTTTTTATCGTGGAGACATCCGTAAGAAACACGATGTTGAAGCTGTATTTAAGAAAGAAAAAATTGATGTTGTCATGCATTTTGCAGCAAAAATCATTGTTCCTGAATCTGTTGAACAACCCTTAGAGTATTATTACAATAACGTCGAAGGTGTTCGTGTCTTACTTGAAGTCATGAAGGAACACGATGTGAAGAAGATTGTGTTCAGTTCAACTGCAGCAGTCTATGGTGAAGCAAGTGGCGTTTGTCATGAAGATGACGTCACGAAACCCATCAACCCCTATGGTGAAACCAAACTCGCAACTGAAAAGATGATTAAGTGGGTTGCAAACGCACATGGATTCACCTATGTGATTTTTAGATACTTCAATGTTGCTGGTGCTGATCAGTCGATGAAGATCGGATTAATGAAAGACCAATTAACCCATCTCATTCCAGTCGCAATCCAAGGCATATTAGGCATTAGAGAACATTTAACCATCTATGGTAATGACTATCCAACAAAAGATGGCACATGTATACGAGATTATATTCATGTCAGCGATTTAGCCTATGCCCACGTTCTTGGTGCACATTACTTGATGAAAGGTGGAAAATCTGAGACGATGAACTTAGGATCAAATGCAGGTTTCACCGTTTTAGAAGTTGCACAAGCTGTTAATGAAATAGCGCCACTTAAAGTTGTCATGGGTCCACGTCGTGCAGGAGATCCTGCCGAATTGATTGCATCCAATGATAAAGCGAAGCGCATTTTAGGATGGTCACCCAAGTTTAAACTTGCAGATATTGTCAGATCCGATTACAATTATCGAAAAAAAATCTCAAAAAAGTAGGCTGATTAATATGCAAGAGATTCAAAACATTCTCGATCATTTCACGGAGGGTTTCAAATCAGTAAGTATCGCATCACTGACACAAGAGGGTACACCTTATATTTCATATGCCCCCTTCGTTAAGTATGAGAATAACTATTACATCATCATCTCAAAGATGGCAAAGCATTATCACAATCTTCGTGAAAATCCAGATGCAAGCATCATGTTGATCGAAGATGAACATCAAGCATCATCGATTTTCTTCAGAAAAAGACTTTCCTATGAAGTTGTTGCACGATTCGAAGAATCAACTCCAAAGGTTATTGAAGCATTTAAAGAACGTCATGGACACATGATTGATCAACTGCTCACACTCGATTTTTTCATTGTGAACCTCAAAGTAAAAAAAGGACTTCTCGTGTTAGGCCCTGGTAAAGCATTCATGGTTGATGATTGCGAACACATCATTGATCAAGCAGGTCGTGGACAAGGACATCAAAAATAATCAAAAAGCACAACCTTATCAACAAAGGTTGTGCTTTTTTATGAAGCAATCTACTTATTTTTTACGAGAAGAGCGAATGTGTTCCAATTCTTCCTTCGAAAAGTGATATTTCGTGCGACAAAAATGACATTCAATCTCAGCTTGCCCATCTTCATGGATCAATTCATGTAAGGTTTGATCATCAAGAGCGGCTAAACTTCTTGAAAAACCATCTTTTGTACAATGACATGTATAAGAAATGGGATGCTTTTCAAGGATCTGTTCAGTTCCGGATGCAAGGCGCGTTAAGATCATCTCAGATGTATGTCCTTCAGCAATCATTTGACTGACTGGTGGTAGATTCGCAATCACAGACTCGACAGTTTGAATCGTTTCTTCTCTAACGTTTGGCATCAATTGTAGGATATATCCTCCAGCGGCAAGTACATGTTGATCAGTACCGACGAGAACACCAACACCAACTGAAGAAGGAACTTGTTCTGATAAAACAAAATAATACGTAAAATCATCCCCGATTTCACCTGTTTGAAGTTCAGCAGATGACGTGAAATAATCTTTCATCTTTAAATCTTTCGTGACGTGTAAGAATCCTCTTCCTACAGCTTCACCAACATTGAGTTTTCCTTTTTTGGGACCATCCTCATATTTTAAATAGACATTCGGGTTTTGAATTTCACCGCGAACTTCACCTTTAGCATTCGCTTCAACAAGAATGGATCCAATCGGCCCATCCCCTTTGATTCTCACAGTGATGGTTTCTTCATCCTTATACATCAACCCCATCATCGCAGATACTGTTAAAACACGACCTAATGCAGCGGTTGCAGTTGGCCACGTTTGATGGATGCGTCTTGCTTCTTCAACCAATGAAGTTGAAGTTGCTACATAGATTCTAACTTCTTTTTGATAAGCATAACTTTTAATTGCATAATCGTTCATCATGTCACTCTCCTAGAGAATATTGTACCATAATTGAATTGTCCTATCACTTGTGATACAATAAGTCAGGTGATAAGCATGGCCTTTAAAATCGGCAATTTAACCATAGAAAATCAAATCATTTTAGCGCCGATGGCGGGTGTATCAAACTCTCCTTTTCGTATTTTAACGAGACGTTATGGTGCAGGATTAGTCTTTGCAGAGATGGTTTCAGATAAGGGTTTGATGTATGCAAATGAAAAGACAAAAAAACTTCTCTATATGACAGACATTGAAAAACCCATGGCACAACAAATCTTTGGTTCAGATTTAGAAACCATGGTTCAAGCTGCAAAATATATTGATGAAAACTCCAATTGCGATATCATTGATATTAATATGGGATGCCCAGTACCAAAAGTTGCTATCAAGGCTCAAGCTGGAGCATCACTAATGAAGAATCCAGATTTAATCTATGAAATAGTCAGTGAAATCGTAAAAACGGTCTCAAAGCCTGTCACTGTGAAAATACGTTCAGGATGGGATCATCAATCCATCAATGCAGTTGAAGTTGCCAAACGAATTGAAAAAGCAGGGGCTAGTGCGATTACTGTACATGCAAGAACGCGCTCACAAGGATATAGTGGTCACGCTGATCTTGATGTGATTAAGGCTGTCAAACAAGCCGTGAACATTCCAGTTATTGGAAACGGTGATGTCATCGATGGACCATCAGCAAAACGTATGCTCGATTATACAGGGTGTGATGCTGTAATGATTGGTCGTGGTGCGTTAGGAAATCCTTGGATTTTTAGAGAGATTGATCAATATTTAAAAGATGGAACCCACCTACCAAGACCAACCCATCAAGAAATTAAAGAGATGATGTTGAAACATCTTGATTCTTTGGTAGAATTAAAAGGTGAACACACAGCTGTTTTAGAAATGAGAAGCCATGGTCCATGGTATCTCAAAGGTATTGACCACGCGTCTGAATTAAGAAAACAACTTTCAACAGCGAAAACAAAAGAAGAATTTAAAGGTTATGTGGAGGCGTTCTTTAACGCGCATCCTTAACATACGGAAGAGTATCGAAGTGGTTGTAACGAGCTGCCCTCGAAATGCAGTTGCCCTCAAAAGGGGCACGTGGGTTCGAATCCCATCTCTTCCGCCATTAAACAAGTATAGGTTTGATACAAAAGTATCGGACCTTTTTTTATGCATAAAAGAGATTTTTTCCCTATATTCAGAATTTTTGACTATTTATTAATCGTAAAATCAAGTAAATATACTTCTATATTATAAATCACTAACTAACACTTCACCTGATTATTCAATCATTTACACGATTACCTAACAATTTGCACGATAATCTAATGCTGAAGGTAACTAATTCGAAGTGGATATATTGATACCTACAACTAAAATTTCGATAACGTGATATATCAAAACCTTATAAAATCAAAAAACGTGCAATAATCGCTCTTTAAAAAACGAAAAAACGTGTATAATGGTGTTAGGTGAGGTGATACTTATGAAGTTAGAGCGTAAAATATATAAGCAACTGCTTTCCTGGAAAAATGAAAATGGTAAGACAGCATTACTGATCGAAGGTGCAAGACGAGTTGGAAAAAGTACAGTAGTAGAAGCTTTCGCGAAAAAAGAATATAAATCATACATACTGATTGATTTTAGTATTGCTAGTGATGAAATAAAATCGCTTTTCAAAAGATACGCATCGAATCTAGATGATTTTTTCTTTTTCCTAACATCAATCACTGGGACGACACTTTATGAAAGACAGTCACTTATTGTATTTGATGAAGTGCAGTTTTTTCCTCAAGCAAGACAATTGATAAAACATCTAGTGAATGACAACCGTTATGATTATATCGAGACCGGTTCTTTATTATCCATCAAACGTAATGTTGAAAGCATATTAATACCTTCAGAAGAAAGAGCAATTAAAATGTATCCCCTTGATTTCGAAGAATTTTGTGTAGCGCTTGGTAGAGGTGATGTTATTCCTCTTATTAAAAAGCATTTTGAAACTTTAAAACCATTAAGTGAGATTCATTCAACGATTATGAAACTTTTCAGACAGTACTTGTTAATCGGAGGTATGCCTCAAGCAGTCGTAGAATATTTAAACACCAATGATTATACAAAAGTCGATCGAATAAAAAGAGACATCTTAAAACTTTACAAAAATGACATTTCAAAATATGCAAAAGGATATGAGCATAAAGTACTCAGCATTTTTGATGAAATCCCTAGTCAATTATCAAAGCACGAGAAAAGGTTTATGTTGAGTTCATTATCGAAAGATGCGAGATTTAGAGATTATGAGGATGCTTTTACCTGGTTGGATGAAGCCATGATTACCAATGTATGTTATAATGCATCAGATCCAAATTTGGGTTTGTCTTTAAATCGTGACAGACTAACACTTAAAATGTATATGGCAGACACCGGGTTACTCTTAAGCCAAGCATTCAGTGAAAATGATGAAATGCATCAAGAAGTAGCGAAAGCCATTATTCAAGATCGCCTTGAAGTTAACAACGGCATGATATTTGAAAATATCGTTGCACAAATGCTTATTGCCTTAAATAAGAAATTATATTTTTACTCAAGAGCAGATAATCAAGACAGGTCAAATACGATGGAAATAGATTTTCTAATTATAGATCAATCTAAACCGACTAAAATATCACCAATTGAAGTTAAATCAGGTAAAAACTATACAACGTCATCGCTAGACAAGTTTGGTACCAAGTTCAAAGACAAGCTTGGTAAAAAATACATCATTCATACAAAAGATTTAGCGCTAAAGGATGATGTTATTTATTTGCCGGTTTACATGACTATGTTTTTATAGAGGTATTGCATAAAAATTTAACCAAAAAATAGAGGGAAACGTGGGAACGATGAAAAGTAGTATACTAAATAAGAATCGTATTATTATGATTGCAGCGAGTTTCATATTTTTACTTTATATGTTTGTTGTCTTAGTTATATTAAAAGATATAGATTTTGTCTATTTATTTTCTTATGTATTTTCGGTGGATTGGTTCATTTACCCATTCATAGCCTTGTATATTATTATAATGGGTATTATTCTTTTGACCTATAATATAAAGCCACTCATAAAATTTGTTACAGGTTTAATCACTGGTGTTGTTGGTATTGGTCTTGCACTATTGCTATTTTTTGGGATTGTTTTTGGTTTCGCAAGCAAAGCATATAAAGTAGAAGGAACTAATATTATTTTAGTTAGAACTCAAAGTGCGATGGACTATTATTATGATGTCTACGAAATTAAATTAGATGTATTTGTTGAGCCAATTGCTGAATTGAACTCAATGATTTATCCATCGATAATTGATCAAATAGAAAGCGAATACAACGGAAATGAACTCATTGTTAAAATAACAAATTATGATTTTACATATGACATACACCTTTACTTTGATTTCATAGATGATGTATATATATTGGTCGATGAGATTCAAGTTCCAAAACAATAAATTGGACTGTATAAGGTAAATACAACAGTCATTTTCGACAGTTGACCCTTTTTGAGAGAAGAACCATCAAAACTGATGGTCTTTTTTTCGCTTTATGTAGATGTAAACTCATGCACAGAGGGTGTCGAATATTTTAGAGAAGCATGTGGATGTTTTTCATTGTAGAAGATGACGCACTCGTCAATACAAATTCTTAAGTGATCATAGCTATTGTAGATGTGTCTATATATTTCTTCCTTCTTGATACTCGAAAAGAAACTCTCAGCAACAGAATTATCGTATGGACAATCTTTACTAGAAACGATTGTGTTTTGTTATTTTGCTTAAGATAAGACTTAAAAGCTTTTACAGTATATTGTTTCCCCTGATCACTATGGAAAATAAGTCCCTTAGGTTGATTTCTGATTTGATATGTCTCTTTTATCAGGTATATAAGTTCAGATGAGCTTAATGTTTTTGCCAGTTGATGACTAATCACTTTTCTTGAGTACAAGTCAATAATCATAGTCAAATAATAACGCCCTTTTCGAACACGTATGTAAGTAATGTCATTTACCCATATCTTATTGATTCCAGGATTGTATTCTAATTTTGAAATGATGTTGGTTTATAAGTATATTTTCTTTTATGATAGTCATCATAGTTTTCATTGCGTGATTCGGTTTAGAATCCATTTCTTTTATTAACCTAAGCGCTATTTGATGACTAATGATATGACCACCCTTGACTAATCGAATGTGTATATTCCTATCGCCGACCTACCATCTGATTCACTAAAAAATGATTGGATAAGTGGTTTAAACACATCATTTGCTTCATCAATCAGATATACTTCAGGTTTTCTGTTTTTGTCATAGTAGAATGTTGAAGTTTCAATACCTATTGTTCTACATATGGTTTAAATGGAATATTGTTTTTCAAAAAGCAAGTAGATGAGTTCTATTTTTTCTTTTTAGATATATCTAGATATGTAATTACATAATTTTGCATCTTGTGGATGAGATCTAATCTCTCTAGTCTAAATTGATTTTCATAGACAGCTCTTTTTGTTAAAGAGAACACATGTATGGGTTTTTCGACATATATATCAATCCAGAGATACATGGTTGTTCTAGGTATTTATTATTCCTTTGATAAGTTTGATATACTCAATCCTTTCCTATATTGATCAATAATTATTGATTTTAAATCTGATGCATATTTAGATATTCTAACCTTTCTGGTCCTATTTTCTATTCTAAAAACAATCAATGGATGGAAGAGAGCTAAACTTAAAATCATACAGATACAAATTACTATTAATTAAAAATTGATGTATCACACATTCTCGTAATATGATAAACTCTAATTAATAAAGCGATTAATGAAGCAAAAATTTGTGGGGGTACTTATGAAAAAAAATCTAAAAACTATGTTTGATGATATAAAAGTTGATGTCATTCCAGAAGGTAAAGAAAGCAAATATTATACAAAAGAGCAATCTTTTGAATTAATAAAAAGGATTAAACAACCCATAAAAATCCTATTGGTATTTTATATATTGTTTTTTATATTGATGATATTAACCATTCTGAAGACAAGCTGGTTTAGCATTTTGATTTATGTATTTGTAGTACTTGTTCTGGTGAGTATAATAACAGGTATTGTAATGTATAAAAAATATATTAAGTATGTAAAGGAAATTTCAAAAGAGTAAAATCCAAATATATCCGAATAACTACGTAAAAAGTCTTGCAGGGGTGCCAAAAATCTACACGATTTGGAGCTAGAGTGCTAAAATTGTATTAAACCCCGATACCTTAGACATCGATAAACCCAAGGTTTGATACATGTATCAGACCTTTATTGTTTTGTGCGAAAATTGATGATGATGTATTAAAGATCGATTGTTGAAAATATCGGAATAGCAAAAAGAGTGTACAATGATTCATGATGTGCATTGCATAATAACAATCTTAAGCGTCATAAAGAGTGCTTAAATATTTCAAAATATTTTCATTTTTTACGATAAAAACCACTGAATCATGTAATTTTTATACATTTCTATTGTTGAATATGCATTCATCATATAAAATAGATATACCTAGGAGATGGCATCATGAGACAACTTTACACCTTTGATGTTCAGGATTACGAAGGAATCACCCAGACGAAATCACGAACTGCAATTCGTGCAATTATCATTCAACATAACAAACTAGCCATGATTAAAAGCACAACATTCATGGAGTGCAAATTTCCCGGTGGTGGACTAGAAATGAATGAAACACACGAACAATGTCTTATGCGTGAAGTCAAAGAAGAAACAGGATTAACGCTTCTTGCATCTACCATGGTCCCCTTTGGTTGGATTAAAGAAAAAAGAAAAGATTCGTTTCATGATCACCAGATTTTTGAGATGACTTCCCATTACTATCTTGCACAAGTCAGTCACGATATTCATCCATTAAATCTCGATGATTATGAAAAACAATACGGTTATCATATGGTATGGTTATCCCTCGATGAAGCCATTCATCAAAATGAACAAGCGCTTGCGTTACATCGTGATGTTGCAACCTGGATAGAGCGCGAACTCTTTGTCCTCAAGTGTATCAAGCAGGAAGGATTGATGAACATTGACCATTCTTGATCAATATCAAGTCTTCACAAAAAAATACCCTAAAAAGGCGTTTCACTATCGTGGTGATGTGATGAACTATCGCCTTTTTGGTACTGGTGAAAAGACGATAGTCCTTTGGGTAGGCAGCAGTATGTTTACGACCGAAGCCTATTTTAAACTTCAAGAAGCTCTCGCAGAACGTTTCCAAGTCTTAACCGTTGAAGATTTAGCGATGAAGATTTCAGTAGAACGCATCATCGATTGTTTATCATATCTCATTAAATTCATAGGATTAAAAAAAGTTTCACTTTTAGGAATGAGCCATGGTGGAGGTCTTGCTCAAGCATTTGCTCGTGATCACGCAAGTCAAACCGAAAACCTTATTCTCTATAATGCACCCACACGTCCTAAAAAGGGTGATGAGTATGCTGAAGATGTCATTAAAGGTATCTTGCACACGATCGAAGAACTCAAAAACCTTCGAAAAATCATGCCTCTTGCGACCATCAAACAAGCACTTCTAGATCAAATTAAACAAGCATTATCAAGGGAAGAAGACGTTGAATTTTTCGAGTTTTTAATCAGCAAATACACAGAAACAGATGAAAGACAACAGATGGAAATCATCCGAGATTTACTTTCAAACTATGCGTTTGAAAGAATGGATTTTAAGTATTTAAATTATCGTACGCTACTCTTTTATAGTCATGATGAAGATCCCCTAGGAGGTAGTGCACTGATTGAAGCCTTGGTGGATATGATGACCAATCCCAAACTTCAATACATTGAAACCGATCGATTCCAATTGATTCTAGATCCAAAGCCAATGGTACAAGCTGTCAAAGATTTTCTCATTCCCAAAGAACAAAAAAGCGCTCTATGAAGCGCTTTTATTAATGATATACGATGATAACATAATGGCTTGTTCAGGTGTCAATATCACCTTGACATACGTTCCATCCTCGTCATAGCGAGTTTCCAAAATGGTATTGTTATCTTTAAGATTAGCGTAAACTTGTCCTTGATTAAAGGGAATCTTTAACATGTGAATGCGGTTATCTTTATAAAGATGTCCATAAATCATATTAACCAGTGTGTCAATGTTTTCACCGGTACGGTTAGAGACAAACACATAGTCTTCATTTAAATCTGGTACAGATAAAGCAATTTCCTTTTTTGTCAGCACAAGCAAACGTTCAATATGTGATGCTCCAATTTTTTGAAGAACCTCTTTTGTTGTTTCAATCTGTTTTGGGTTAAAGTATGCACCATCAACGATATGTAGTAATAAATCTGCACCGACAACATCACTTAGTGTTGATTCGAAACTATTCACAAGTTCATGGGGGAGTTTGGATACAAATCCAACTGTATCAATCAAGATAAAAGGTGGATAGTTTTCTTTTTGCAGTCGCTTTGCTTTTGTATCAAGGGTTGCGAACAGCATATCCTTTTCAAGAACAGGTTCTGAGTCATGTTTCAAATAACGAGATAGTGAGTTCATAATTGATGACTTACCCGCATTTGTGTATCCAACTAAGGCAACAACAGGAATGCGGTTTCTCAGTCTCTGTTTTCTTGAAATCATTTTTTCTTCTTTGATCTTTTCCAGTTCGCGTTTGATAAACGTGATTTCTTCTGATAAGCGTCTACGATCAAGTTCAAGTTTTGTTTCACCGGGGCCTTTAGCATTAAATGATCCACCACCTTGTCTAGAAAGTGATTGGCTCATCCCTATTAAGCGAGGCAGAAGATACATCTTTTGAGCGAGTGCAACTTCAAGTACAGCTTCTTTTGATTGTGCCCGTTCTGCGAAGATCGATAGAATCAAGAAACTTCGATCAATCACTTGAGTATCAAGTTCTTTTTCAAGGTTTTTGACCTGTGCTGGCGATAAAGTATCGTCAAAAATCACGATATCAATATCGAGTACTTCAATCATCTTCTTAACTTCTTGAACTTTACCTGTACCAATATAGGTTCGGGGTGTTATTTCTTTTGCATTTTGGACAACTTTGTCCTTGGTTTGAATGTTGAGCGCTTCTGCTAAATGCTCGAGCTCAATGAGTGAATCCATCGTCTCTTCGTACGAATGTTTGTAGGCTAAACCTACGAGTAATGCTTGATCCATATAGTCCTCTTTCTTTTTAAAAATCATCATGATGCACATGTGTGCAAAACTGAGCTGTCAATTGACTGAAGAATACCTAGGATCACGCTTAAAATACGTCTTTTGATGGGAAAAACATATTGTCATGACCATAGGCAATTAGTGTGTGTATGAAACATATAAATCAGTGGACATGTCAATACCTCCTCAAGATTGGTGATTTTTATCACCATCCTTATTATAGACGCTTTATCAAAGTTCTGCAATCGATGGTGATAAAATCATCTTTTGTTGATGTGGTGTTATGATATAATAGATGTAGTCAAAAGGAGTGCGATGATATGTTATTCGGTATCCCGATCTGGAAGATCATTGTCGATGCCTACTTTGTGTGGGTGCTCGTCGTTTTCCTCGTCAAGTTTTTATTATCAAACAAGAGAATGCTTTCGATAGCATCCTCCTTTATCTTGGTCTATGTACTCGCATTAATTGCGAATTACTTTGACCTTTTAATCAGTGCGAAGGCACTTGCTTATCTCGCGGAATGGCTTCCTATTTTAATGATTGTCATCATGGCTCCTGATATCAGAAGATCGTTAGAGTTTGTTTGGAAAGCGGACTCAAGAAACGAAAATGTGGTTATGGGTAGTGAACGTACAAAGCAGGCCATTGTTGATGCTGCGATGTATTTATCGAGTCAATCGATTGGTGCGTTAATGACGATTGAAAAGCATAACACGCTTGATCAGTATGCAGAACGTGCCATCATGATGAATAGTGAAGTGTCAAAAGAAGTCTTGATCAATATCTTTACCCCAAACACACCCCTTCACGATGGCGCTGTCATTATTCGCGGGGACTCGATTTTATGTGCCGGAGCATATTTTGTTTTATCCGATAATCAAAACTTCGAAAAAACAACGGGCTCAAGACATCGTGCAGGTTTAGGTATTAGCGAAATCACCGATAGCTTGACGATTATCGTTTCTGAAGAAACAGGTAATGTATCGATTGCTGTTGAAGGTATTATGCTCAAGATTAATGATCGCGACAAGTTGATGGAATACATCAATATGTTTATGAAGTGAGGGATGATCGATGAACACAATCAAAAAGATTTTAACCTTTATTTTCGAACCCCTTCGCGCATTTGCGAATCGTAATATCGCTGAAAAAACATCAACATTCTTTAATAAAAACAAATGGATGATTTATGTCGTCTCTTTCCTCATTACCCTTGCAGTTCTTGTCATCACGTACGTCTTAGAAATTTCTTGGCGATAGCATGTTACAACATCCGATCTATCCTTTGATTATCACCACATTTACGCTGTTTTTGGTGATCATTCAAAGTATTCAATCAGAGAAGGTCTTAAAGAACCGATTGGTTATCGGTTTTTTCAACGTTGCTGTCTCGATCATGGTTCTCGTCATGTATGAAACAACCATTAAAAATAATCCTCTTTATGAAGATATCTATATCGGATACAATTTCTTTGTCTATGCGCTTTTTATCCTTCTTCTATATGGGTCTTTTAAAACGGCAATACTTAAAGCTAATCACTATCAATTGTTTGTGAAATCGATTAAAAATTCACGATGGAATACTTATTATGTCGTTGATGCTAAAGAACGTATCAAAGATATTTCCTCATCGCTACTCAAAGATATGGGTTTAGATAAGGATGAAGTTATCGGTAAAAAGTTATTTAATATGTGGAATAAAACGATTCGCTTTCAAAAGTTAAATACCCAAGAAGTCAACAATCGTCAACTTGAAAGCTATTACCTCGGTTATAAAGAACGTGCAAAACCTGGCGACTCAGAAGTCGAAGAATTGACATTCTTAAATGTTGATGGTAACCCTGTGATTCTACACATGGTGATGCAACCGGTATATGCACTCGGACGTTATAAAGGGCGTATTTGTGTGGGTGAAAAGAAATCCAATTTTGATTTACTCGCTGTTGAAAAGGAGCTTCAAGAACGTAATCTTGAACTTGAAAGCATTCGCCACAAATTTATCGCAACTCTTGAAATTTCCGAAGAAGGATTGTTTTATATCGATCTTGATGAACGCATCATTTGGGCATCCGACAAACTTGTTGAAACACTCCATCTTCCAGGTAACACACTTGACTTGACCGATTTTAGACGTTTGATTGAAGCTGAAGATTTAAAGAAATATTTGGCTTTATTAGGCGATTTAACAATTAATAAAAAACAATATAGCACCTCGTATCGCATCATGGTTGATGGCCGTTACATCTGGATGAAAGAAAAAGGAAAACGCCTATTCGAAGATACACATTCAGCGGTCATCATGGGTACGCTTAATCCCATGAAGACAAAACATTTTATGGCATCAAACATCGATGAACTTGATTTACTTGCTGACCAAAATGATTTGATGGTCTCCATGAATAAGTTATTTAGAGAGCACCGATATTTCCAATTGGTTGTCTTCAAATTAAAGAATATGCCAAAGATCAATGAGACTCATGGACGTGAAGTGGGTAACATGCTTATGGCAGAATATATCAAAAAAATGAGAACTTCTTTCGTGACTGAATCGGGGAATATTTTTAGAATGTCTGGGATCGAGTTTGCAGTGACCATTACAGATCCAAGAAAGATCGATGTTTTGCAAAATGGTATTAAGTCGAATAAGACATTTTTAAATCTTGTTATGCAATATGGATCACTTTCTGTTGAGTTAGAAGTCTTTGCAGGTATTGCAATAGGTGGCAGTGATGCACATGAAGAACATCAACTGTATCAAGCAGCTATCCAAGCCTTGAAGATTGCTGAAAATCCTAACTTCTCTGCACACGGTTGTTACTATAAGGATATTGTGTCATGACCAAAGCTGAATTAAGAAAGCTGATGCTTGCCAAAAGAAACTCACTTTCATCTGATGAAATTCTAAGAAAATCTCAATTGATTGTTGCACAAATTCAAGCAGACCCTCGCTACAAACAAGCTAAAACAGTCGCACTTTTCTATCCCATGGGAAGTGAGATTAATGTGCTTGCATTATTAAAAGACGATAAGACATTTGTGTTTCCCAAAGTCGAAAAGGATGGACTTCATTTCTATCCTTATACGAAACCCATGAAGTGGGTTAAATCAACGTTTGGTGTGATGGAACCAGAAGGACATTCAGATGATATCAAAGATATTGACTACATGATTGCTCCTGCACTGATCATTTCTCAATCTAAGTATCGCATCGGTTATGGAAAAGCCTATTATGATCATTATCTCAATCGCCATCGCCCGAAACACGTGGTTGGTGTTATCTATGATTTTCAAGAAGTTGATACATTTGACATCGATCATCACGATGAACGACTTGATGATGTAATCAAGGGGTAAACCATGAATACAGCACTTATTGTTGCAGCTGGTGCAGGAACCAGAGCAAAACTCAATCAATCTAAAATACTCTATGAGATCAACCATAAACCACTCTTTCTCTATAGCGTGGAAACATTTAAAGCGATGGGACATCATATTGTTTTAGTTGTCTCAAAAGAGGATTTAAATCAGGTAAGAAAATATGTCACGGAAGATATCAAACTCGTCATCGGTGGAAAGACGCGAAGTGAGTCTGTGATGAATGGACTCAAGGAAGTCGAAACACCTTATGTCTTCATTCATGATGCTGCACGACCACTGATATCAAAAAATGCGATTTTATCCATCGAAAAATCACTTGAATATCACGACGCTGTTCTTCTTTGCGAAAAAGTGACGTCCGCTTTAAAACATATGACATCTCATGGACTTACTTCAATCAAACGTGATGATTATGTGTTAGCGCAAACCCCCCAAGCCTTTTTAACCGAAAAAATACGTTTTGCTTACTTAAGAAGTCCAGAATCGTATGATGATGATGTTGCACTCTATCAAGTCTTCTACCCAGAAGAAAAGATTCACCTCATTCATAACGATGAACCGAACATCAAAGTCACATACCCCCAAGACTTCGCCTATATTCAAGCCATCTTACAAGAAAGGGATGAACACATGCGCATTGGTCATAGCTTTGATATCCACCAACTCGTTGAAGGACGCCCATTATGGCTTGGTGGTATTGAGATCCCCTTTGAAAAGGGACTACTCGGTCACAGTGATGCCGATGTCTTACTTCATGCGATTGCAGAATCCATTTTAGGCGGATTAGCATTAGGTGATTTAGGTACTCACTTCCCGGACACAGACCCCAAATATAAAGGGATTGATTCGAAACTCATTTTAAAAGAAGTGACTATGTTGATGAAAGAAAAGGGTTATCAGATTTCAAATGTGGATGTAACCATCTTCGCTGAAGTCCCCAAACTCAACCCACACATTCAACATATTCGTGAAAGTGTGTCCAAATTGTTATCACTTCCCATAGATTTAATCAGCATCAAAGCATCCACCTATGAAAAAATGGATGCGATTGGTGAACAAAAAGCGATGGCTGCTGAAGCAGTCGTCTTACTCAAGAAGGTGTAATGATGTTAATAGATACCCCCTTTGGCCAATTTGAATTGGTCAAAAATTATCGTGAAGGTTTTGACCTTCTCAAGTTCAATGAACGTTATGTTGATGTCGCATTTGATCGTTATACATATTTGGTTGGCGATATGTCATCCGGCATTTTACGTATCAAAGGTTTTAACTCAGATCCAAAGAGTCCCAATGGATACAAACGCATTCCCGACTATTTAAATGAATCATGCAGTATGAATTGTGCTCACTTCGTGTTAAAACGTGTGAAACAAGTCACGGAAACCAATACTGACAAGGATATTGTTTGAAGATTTTATCTTCATAGAGTATACTAAAGGTGTCATAAAGGATGGGTGATACGTATGGATCAAACCAAAGAACAAGTCTTAGCGCTCATAACCAAAGTGAGACCTTATCTGCAACGTGATGGTGGGGATATTGAAGTCCTTAACGTTGAAGATGGAATCGTCTATGTTAAAATGCTTGGTGCATGTGATGGATGCATGGCACTCGATGTGACCTTGAAACAAGGTATCGAAACCATGCTACTTGAAAATGTACCCGGCGTAATTGCGGTTGTTACGGTAGACTAATCAAGAGGGGAATAATAGCCCCTCTTTTTTACCATAATTCGACACAATACAATAAAGACCATTAAATTTGATATAATCACTTCGAAGGATTTCCTTTGGATGTATAGCATACAATAAAAAGGTGGTATAAACATGAAACGAAAAATTGGACTTGTCGTTGATTCAACATTAGGATTATCAAAAGAGTATGCAGCTGAACAGCGGATTACCGTTGTTCCTTTCAAAGTATTAATTGATGATAAGGAGTACATCGATGGACAGATTCATCCCGATGTTGTCGTCGAAGCCTTACAACAAGGTAAGCACGTGAAAACTTCACAACCAACTCCTGAATTGTTTATGAAGGCGTATGAAGAACAATTAAAAATGTTCCCTCAAGTTATCTGTTTGACATTGTCAAAGACACTTTCTGGAACGATCAATAGCGCAACGCTCGCTCAAACACTTTTAGAAAACAATAACGTCTATGTCGTGGATACAGAAACCACGATTAATGGTGGACTTTACTTAATTGAAGAACTCATTCGTTATTTAGATGAAGGGCATCATATCACAGATGCATTAGGATACCTTGAAGAATTGAAAGAAAAAGGTTCACTGATCTTTACTGTGGATAATCTTCAAACTTTGGTACGGAATGGTCGTATCGGTAAAGTTCAAGCAATCATTGGAAATGTATTAAAGATCAAACCTATTCTACGTTTTAGACGTGGTGTTCTTGATCTCGAACACAAAGTAAGAAGTTTCAAGAATGTCATTCTTTATCTTTCTGAAGAAGTGAAGAAAATGTTGAATTTTGGTAAGGTTTGTGTCTATATTGCCTATGTCGATCGCAGTTTAGAAGCAAAAGAACTTGAACAAGAACTCTACCAACTCGGTGATCAAATTCGCGTCAAGATCACAGGAGTCATCAGCCCCGTTGTCTCAGCTCACGTTGGCTTAGGTGGCTTAGGCATTTATCTATCGAACGAATAAACACCTTGTGAGATGTTGATAGACGCTTTCGTCTATTGGCATCTTTTCTTATGCATGAATCATCATATAAAATATGATATAATACTTGCGAGGTTTTTAGATATGAAGATAAACGATCAAATCATCTGCAAAATCACAGGTATTCAATCATATGGTGTCTTCGTCACCTATGAAGACTATACCGGACTCATTCACATCTCGGAATTATCCGATCAATTTGTCTCTTCAATCGAAGAGATTCTTTGTGTGGGTGATGAAGTCGAAGTTATTGTTTTGGATATTGATGAGGAACAAAAACGCTTAAAACTATCCTATAAACAAGCCAATCCTATTCATCCTAAAATATCGAAAATGGTGAAAATTAAAATAGGTTTTCACTCACTCTCAAAAGCATTACCGCATTGGATTGAAAAAGCTAAACAAAGAATCGAGGAAAAGAAATCATGAATCACATCCAATTAAACATCGAAGATGTCCGTTCATTTCTCAATGAACAACCCGAATCCTTACAAAAAGAAGTTAAGAGACTCCACAAAGTGATCCACGAAAGAACAGGAAAAGGATCAGATTATTTAGGATGGCTCGACCTTCCTAAGACGTATGATAAAGAAGAATATGCGCGGATTGTTGCTGCTGCGAAGAAGATTAGAAAGCAGAGCCAAGTCCTTGTCGTTATCGGAATTGGTGGATCTTATTTAAGTGCTAAAGCAGGCTTAGAATTCTTAAAAGTACCTTTCAAGAAAGAAAGACTTGAAGTCGTGTTTGCTGGTCATCAGATGTCAGGATCTTATTTGCATGAACTCGTTGAATATTTAAAGAACAAACGGTTTTCGATCAATGTCATCTCAAAATCAGGAACAACCACCGAACCTGCGATTGCATTCCGTGTTCTTAAGAATTTACTTGAAGAACAAGTAGGCGAAGAACAAGCCAAAGAAAGAATCTTTGCAACTACGGATAAAAAACGTGGTGCACTATATTCAGTAGCAAAAGAAAACGGTTATGAAATGTTTGTCATTCCTGATGATGTTGGTGGACGCTTTTCAGTACTGACTGCAGTTGGACTACTCCCATTGGAAGCTGCAGGAATCAAAACAAAAGATATTCTTAAAGGCGCAAAAGAAGCATATGCACGGTTCTCGAAGCCATCACTTTTAAATAATGAAGCATATCTTTATGCAGCAACCCGCTATCTCTTATATCGTTCAGGTAAGAAAATCGAAATGCTTGTCGGTTATGAACCCAATCTACTTTACCTCAATGAATGGTGGAAACAACTTTTTGGTGAATCCGAAGGAAAAGACAATAAAGGTCTCTTTGTTGCATCAGCTGGATTTTCAACTGATCTTCATTCACTTGGTCAATATATTCAAGAAGGTGAACGTCATCTTTTCGAAACCGTCATCAATGTCGAAAATACAGCATTTGATGTTGTTCTACCCGAAGAAAAAAATGATTTAGATGAACTGAATTATTTAAGTGGAAAACCACTCTCCTATGTCAATCAACAAGCACTCAAAGGTACGATGATGGCGCATAAAGACGGTGGCGTTCCAAACATGTTACTCACCATTCCACAGATGGATGCTTTCACATTTGGTTATCTCGTTTACTTCTTCGAAAAAGCATGTGCGATGAGTGCCTATTTAATTGATGTGAACCCATTCAATCAACCCGGCGTTGAAGCATATAAGAAAAACATGTTTGCACTTTTAGGTAAAAAGGGATACGAAAACGTACTGAAGTAGGGATCACATGAAAGTTAAAACAACGTATTCAGCAAGTGAAACCGAGGCTCTAGGCTATGAGCTCGGTTTACTTTTAAAGGATGAACCCAAAGTCGTTATCTTACTTGATGGTGAACTTGGTTCAGGGAAGACCACACTAACTAAAGGCCTTGCACGAGCAATCGGCATTGAAGATGTGGTCAATTCTCCTACCTTTACGCTGATGAAAAAATATAAATCAAAAGATCGACTCAAAACGCTCTACCACTTAGACCTTTATCGATTAGAAGGCGTGGGAAGCGATTTTGATCTTGAAGAATATATCGATGGTATGGGTATGATTGTTGTCGAGTGGCCTTATCAAGCTGAAGATTTACTTCCAAAAGATTATCTACTTGTGAAGATAAAGAAGATCTCAGATTCGATGAGAGAATTTACGATGATCTGTGTAGGTATACCTTGTAAACGGGCGGTGCAATACATATGAGAACACTGTTTTTTGATGTGTCCACCAATGTCATGTATGTTGGTGTTGCAAAAGATGACATTTTAATCGATTACAGTATACGGATTGCACAACGCGACCATGCAAAATATTTGGTCGATCGTATCGATCAAGTTTTGAGACGCAATAAATTGACACTTGATAAAATTGATGAACTCATCATCGGATATGGACCGGGTTCCTACACGGGAATTCGTATTGCTGTTGTCGTGGGAAAGATGCTTGCGTATGCACGTCATATGAAACTCAAAGTCGTCAGTTCTCTTTTCTTCATGACCTCTGGTTATGAGGGGAAAGTTGCAGCACTCGTTGATGCGAGAAGAGGTCATGTATTCTCAGGTATTTATGAACATGGGCAAACGCTTCTTGAAGATGGATATCGATTATTATCTGATCTTCAGCAATTAGATATCTACAAGCAAGCTCAAACCGTTTTTATTGATGATCGCAGTTTTATCGTCAATCCCAAATTGATACGTGAAAAAGGTATGCTCGTTGAAGACATACATGGTTTAGTACCTCATTATTTAAGACGCACGGAAGCTGAAAGTCATGCAGATCAGAAGAGCTAAACTAAATGACATCATCCCTATTGTTCAACTTGAACAAACGGTGTTTCAAGAATCATTAGGTGAAACATTTCTTTATGATGAACTATCACTCAATCCCTTCGCACGCATGTATATCATTGAAGATGAAGACGGCTTTGCAGGATATTTAGGTATTCGGGTAGATGATCATGCAGAGATGATGAATTTTGCGATTATCAAAGCTAAACAGCACCATGGATATGGAACTGCTTTACTGACGTTTGTTCTGAATGAACTTCGTCTTGAAGGAATTGATTTAATCTCATTAGAAGTACGTCAGAGCAATGTTGTTGCACAAGCATTTTATGAAAAAATGGGATTTAAGAAGTCTCATATCAGAAAAGATTATTATAAAACAGAAGACGCGATTGTCTATATCAAGGAGGTGAGCGCGTGATTATCTTATCTGTTGAATCATCATGTGATGAAAGTTCGGTTGCGATTGTCGAAGATGGTAAAAAAGTGCTCGCACATCTCGTTTTATCGCAGATTGATATCCATCAAGCTTTTGGTGGAGTTGTCCCTGAAATTGCATCACGCAATCACGTTGTCCACATGACACGTCTTTTTGAAGAAGCCCTTCGTGAAGCCAATATCAAGCCTAAAGACCTTGATTTGGTTGCAGTAACGAAAGGTCCAGGCTTGATTGGATCACTTCTTGTTGGAATCAATGCGGCCACTGCATTCGCATATGCTCATGGATTACCCTTAATGGGTGTGAATCACCTCCACGGTCATATTTATGCAGCGGGTTTGGAACACGAAATCAAGTTTCCTGCGCTTGCTCTTTTAATCTCTGGTGGACACACCGAATTAATCTATATGCAAGAACATATGTCCTTTAAGCTTTTAGGAACCACACAAGATGATGCTGTTGGTGAAGCTTATGATAAAGTTGCGAGAACCTTAGGTTTAGCTTACCCAGGTGGACCCATCGTTGATAAACTTGCTCAAATGGGAGAAGATACCTATCATCTACCACGCCCCTATCTTGATCGAAAAGAATATCATTTCAGCTTTTCTGGACTAAAGAGCGCAGTTATCAATCTCGTGCATAACGCTGAGCAGCGCGGTGAGAAGATTGATGTTCCTAACATGTGTGCATCGTTCCAAGCATCCGTTCTTGATGTCATCATAGAAAAAACAAAACTAGCTTCTGAAAACCTTGATGTCAAACAGATCATTGTCTCTGGAGGGGTTGCAGCGAATAAGGGATTAAGAAAACGCATTTTTAACGAAATTCCCAATAAAGACATCATTTTTCCAAGTATGGCATACTGCACAGATAATGCAGCCATGATCGGTGCAGCAGCTTACTATCAATATCAAAAAAAAGGAGCACTCCCCCATTATCTACTTGGAGGGGAGTCCACCTTATCCGTTGAAGATGAAGGCGAATAGCCTTTATTTTTTTTCTAAATGTTCAATCGTAACGGTGCTGACGACAGCGACAATCAATAAGAAAACTAACCAACCAAAAAGAGGATGGTTCACGATATATGGAATCCAAGGTTCTTGATCTTGAGAAGATGCAACAAGCAGTGAAACCATGATTAAAACAGCCTGTAGGGCAAACGAAACATTTCTTAACCAATAGAAAAAGGCGATAAGTTTATTCACAGATACTGACATAAGTTGTCCCCCTTGATTGTAGATTGATTTGATTATACCACATACAAGTGAAAACCAACATAACATCCAGTGAAGAGATTCGCATCATGGTGCATTATTCCTCAATTTCCTTCCACACCGTATTTTATAATAAATCGCATGCGAAATGATTGTATTTTTAGGGGGTTGGTATTATGATGAAGATAACAAAAGGAGTGATGTCTTATGAAGTTTTTATTTAAACTCATTGTATTGCCGATCCTTTCCATTCTTGCGATTCCTTTGATTTTACTGGCACTTCTCTACAAGCCAGTGACCATTCCAACCGATGAATTTGGTGATATTGAAGCTGTATCATTAACTGAAATGATTCAAGAAGATGTTGATAGTTTCCTCTTAAGCAACGATAGTACATCCACGGTAGGATTATCGCTAGCTCAAGAAAATGCTAACTCGCTTATTCTCAATCAAATGCGTACGATCAATGCCAATTATCTCGTTGATGGTGCTACTGAAGATGAAAAGAATTATGTCATAAAAGAAAGTTTTTTCGGTTATCAAGGTTCTTGGATTCGATTCAAAGACGATGTCATTGAAATTGAATCGGGTGCTCATGTGTTCGTGTCAACATTTACGTATAAGACACGTTTACTCATCGCATTTAAGATTACAGCTGATACCGATGAAGTGGTCTTAAAACTCGATAAATTAACCATTGGTAATCTCCCTCTTGCGTGGACATTCAGTGTTGCATCATGGGTCACTGAACAAGTTGCTGGACAATCGATTAAAGATTTGATCGATGGTCAATTAGGTGGTCTCGCAACATTTGATGCTACCAATCGTGAAATCAGAATGAGTGTTGATTCCGTCATTGATCAAATGATTGAAGAACCCCAACAAAAAGCGATGATCCAATCTCTACTTGCATTTATTGAAGAAAATGAATTATTAGATATTGGTTTTGAAGATGGCGACTTTAATGTAGATCTTGCACTCGGTAAAACCAAGGATGATACCGCACCATTTGAACTCCAAGAAGCGGATAAGATTATCAATGAAGCGCACCTTCAATCGATCTTAGCTTCCAAAGCAAGTGCGATGATTTTCTCAACACTTGGTAGTGAAGACCCAACACCATTTATTGAACTTGACGATTTTACCTTAAACCGTATGTTTGAATTCTTCATGCGTGAAAATCAAGCAACGCCAGGTGTTTTGATTGAATCACCTTTATTTGAAAAGTATACAATGACAGCATTTGTTCCCTATATCACAATGAACGGTGATTTTATCGTCAATATTCCTTTAACGATTACGGATACAACCGATCCCCTTAAATTATTCCAAACGATTATTAAGATTGATGCGACGCCTGAAGTATCAGGCAGTGACTTACGCATTGTCTTAAATGAACTTGTTGCTGGTGAAGTCACATTAGGTTCGGAAAATATTGCCAATGTCTTAACGATGTTAGGTGATAACGAAATCATCGTTGATGGCGCATTTGTCATCAAAGATTTTGACCAACAAATGGATGCTGCAGGTATGGGTATTGAATCAGTTTCCGTTGTAGATGACAGTTTGAGAATGTACATTACTCTCAATGATGCCATCCCCCTACAAGACATCCAAGATGCTGTTCAAGATGTATTAAATACGATTTCTGGCGATCCAAACTATCCACCCGAATTAAATGAAGCAATCGATGATTTACTTGCTGCAGTGGTTGATCCAGAAGCTGATCCAGAAGCTGCTGTCGAACAACTTGTCGAAGTTCTTGATGGCTTATCAGATGAAGAACAAGAACAACTCTTTAACGATTTGATTGAAGCCTTTGAAGGAACAGATCTCAATTACGAAGATTTGTTTGGCTTACTCCCATAATATTTGATTCAATGAAGCGCACACTCATGGAAACATGGGTGTGTTTTTTATGAAGTCAACTTGTAGTTTAAGGGGTTTTATCATATAATAGATGAGACAATGAGGTGACTGACTTATGGAAAAAATTTCCAACTTTATTACAACCATTATTGAAAACGATCTTGAATCAAAAAAACACGATGAGATCGTGACACGTTTTCCACCCGAACCCAACGGGTTTTTACACATTGGCCATGCGCGTGCCATCATCACCAACTTTGAAAGTGCGAAACAATACGGTGGATATACCAATCTCCGTTATGATGATACAAACCCTAGTAAAGAAGACGATGTTTATGTCAAAGCGATTCTTGATGATATTCGCTGGTTAGGTTATGAACCTAAAAATGTTTATTTCGCAAGCGACTATTTTGAAGAAATGTATGAACGTGCCATCCTTCTGATCAAAAAGGGATTAGCGTATGTCGATCATTCCACAGCCGATGAAATCGCAAAAGATCGTGGCAATTTACAAACCCCAGGTAAACCATCCAAATATCGTGATCGTTCAGTCGAAGAAAACCTAAGACTGTTCAATGAGATGCGTGAAGGTAAATTCAAGGAAGGTGAATGCGTTCTTCGTGCGAAGATCGATATGTCATCTCCCAATATGAATATGAGAGATCCTGTGATCTATCGCATCAGTTTTGCTGAACACCATAATACCGGTAAGAAATGGTGTATCTATCCCATGTATGATTATGCCCATCCTCTTGAAGATGCGATTGAAGGTATCACACATTCCCTATGCTCCCTTGAATTTGAAGACCATCGTCCTCTCTATGATTGGGTTGTTAGGGAAACTGAAATGCCCAAAGTACCACGTCAGATTGAATTTGGTCGTCTATCCATTGAAAATACAGTGATGAGTAAACGTTTCTTACGTCAACTTGTTGAAGAAAACAAAGTTATTGGATGGGACGATCCACGTATGCCTACCTTATCGGGACTTAGAAGACGGGGATATACACCAGAAGCTATTCGTCGCTTTGTCATTTCAACAGGATTATCCAAAGTTAACTCTACAGTGGGTACCGACATGCTTGAGGCAGCACTTCGTGATGATCTTGCAGAACGTGCACCCCGAGCCATGGCTGTGATCAATCCACTTAAGGTCACCATCACAAACTATGAAGAAGGTAAGATTGAATACTTTGATGTTTTATATCATCAGGACAAACCTGAATTAGGTTCACGTCAAGTTCCCTTCTCAAGACACCTTTATATTGAAGCCGATGATTATGTTGAGACAAAACCCAATAATAAATACAAACGACTGTCATTAGGTGATGAAGTTCGACTCTTCTATGCTTACTTTATTAAAGCCAATGAAGTGATCAAAGATAAAGAAGGAAATGTCATTGAAGTTTTAGCAACCTATGATCCTGCAACACGTTCTGGATCGGGTTTTAATGATCGAAAGCCTAATGGAACGATTCATTTCGTTGAAGCAACCCATGCAAGCAAAGCAACATTTAACTTCTTTGGACCCATGATTCTTGGCGATGAAGAGATGAATTTAATGGATCGTTTTAACCAAGATTCATGGACGATTAAACACGGCTTTGTTGAATCCGCATTAGCTAACGTTAAACCTCAAGATAAATTCCAATTCATAAGAAACGGATACTTTAATACCGATCTTTCGACCAAGAAGAATCATCTTGTCTTTAATGAAATCGTACCGTTAAAGAGTTCGTACAAGTAAGAAAGTGGGTGTGCCATGAACTGGCTAGCTACACTAAATGAATCGCAATTAAAAGCGGTGATCCACCCTGGTGGACCGCTTTTTGTTGTCGCAGGTGCGGGAACAGGAAAGACAAAAACACTCACATCACGTATTGCTTATTTGATCATGAATGGCGTGACTCCTCATCGGATTCTCGCGGTGACATTTACCAATAAAGCAGCACGCGAGATGAAAACACGCGTCATTGAAATGACGGGACCTTATGCAACCGAAGTATGGCTCTATACGTTTCATGCGTTAGGGCTTCAAATATTAAGACGTCATATCGCAGAACTCCCTTATGGATATCGTCCTAATTTCAATGTCATCGATGAAGAAGATGGCAAGAAAATCATCCAAGAAGTGATCAAGTCACTCGAACTCGATGTGAAGATGTTCTCACTTAAGCATCTTAAGAATCTAATCTCTTTATATAAATCAAGACGACTCGATCAGTTTGAACGTACCGATGAAGAGAAAATTTATCAAAAATATCAAAACTATTTACGTGAAAACCAACTCGTTGACTTTGATGATTTGCTTCTTTATCCGCTTGAACTCTTTGAAGATTATCCTAAAATTCGTGATCACTACCAACTCGCATTTGAACACATTTTAGTTGATGAATTCCAAGATACTGACATCATTCAATATAAACTTTTGAAGATCATGGGTGCTCGTCATAAAAATGTATTTGTCGTAGGAGACCCTGACCAATCGATTTATGCATTCCGTGGTGCTAATTATGAGAATGCTCGTCTGTTTACCAAGGATTTTGGTGCTGAACAAATCGTTTTAGAACAAAACTATCGTTCAACAAATTACATCTTACAAGCTGCGAATCAACTGATCAACTACAACTTTAATCGCCCAGCAGCAAAAAACCTTGAAAGTGATTTGGGTATGGGTGAAATGCCTTTTATTCATCACGCACAAAACGATATCAGAGAATCATTCTTTGTTGTCGGTGAAATCAGAAGACTTAACCAACTTGGTGTTCGTTTTGATGAAATCGCCGTTCTTTATCGAAATAATGCACTTTCACGTCTCTTTGAAGAAGCGATGATCAAAGAGGGACTACCTTATGTCATTTATGGTGGCATCAGTTTCTATGAACGTCGTGAAATTAAAGATGCACTCGCGTATATTCGAGCCGTCTTAGATCCGACCCAAGACTTCTATTTAAAACGAATTATCAATGTACCTAAACGTTCGATTGGGCTTGTTTCCATCCAAAAACTTGAACAAAAAGCAAAGGAATTAGGCGTTTCCATGTTTGAAGCCATCCCTTATGCTGATTTAACACCTGCTGCAAAGCAATCGCTTCAATCATTTAGTGCGCTCATTCAAGATATGGGTACGAAATTTGATGAGATGGAGAATCTTGCTGAAATCATGCCCTACCTCATGGGAAAGACGGGATACATCGATATGCTTCGTGCTGAAAACGATGAGATTGCTGATGACAGAATTGATAACTTAAAAGAACTCCAAAACGTATTCACACGTGGTGATCAATACTACGAAGGGACGTTTATGGAAAAACTCCACCAACAGCTCGATCAAATTGCGCTTTATTCTGATCAAGATCAAGAATTAGATGATGTCAATCGGGTGAGATTATCGACCTATCATCAAGTCAAAGGACTTGAGTTTCGAGCAGTCTTTATGGTGGTCATGGAAGAAAATATTTTCCCCTCTGATCGTTCGTTGATGAATCCTGCCGAACTTGAAGAAGAACGAAGAATTGCTTATGTGGGTATCACACGAGCAAAAGAAAAGTTATACATGAGTTATGCGGATCAACGTATGGTTTATGGAACCATGCGATATTCATACCCCTCTCGCTTTATTCAAGAGTCACGATTGTCATTTGAAAAACCATCCTTTGAAGGTATGAGTGAAGGAAAGGGACATCTCCTTAAGACAGGCGATAAAGTTGAACACAATGTCTTTGGATTAGGTGTTGTGATTCGTGTGGATGAAGATGTAGCAACCATTGCATTTGGTATGCCACATGGCATCAAGAAGATTTTGGAAAGTCACCCTGCACTTCGAAAAAGAGTATAAGGAAAGCATGATCACTATCATAAGATGAGGTGAGAACATGCTTAATGAAGAACAACAACGTGTGGTCGTCTCAGACGACCGCTTTCTTTTTTTACTTGCAGGAGCTGGCTCGGGTAAGACACGTGTCTTGATTGAACGAATCAAACGTTTGATCCATGAAGGAGAAGACCCCAATCTGATGCTAGCCATTACATTCACGAGAAAGGCAAGTATGGAAATGAAAGAACGGCTACATGATGATCGCGTGAGTGTACACACCTTTCATCAACTCGCATACAGTAAGTTAGAATCAATATTTCAATATTCTTTAAACATCATGGATGAAAAAGATCTTAAAGGTTACACTCGCGAAGAGGTATTATCGATTACTAACTACAAGAATTCGCTTCACAAAGGGAAAAAACCACGCGTTTATCAACGCTATCAAGATGATCTCATGAAGCGTGGATCGATGGACTATGATGACTTATTATTAACGTTTTTACGTGAAATCAAGCACCATCCAGAGCGTATCAAATATCGCTATATCTTCGTCGATGAGTTTCAAGACACCAACCCCTTACAGTATGAAGTTTTAAAACAACTCATCAAAAAAGATACCTCTGTTTTTGCTGTTGGTGATCCTGATCAATCGATCTATCAATTTCGAGGTGCAACCCCAAAAATCATTGATCAATACATCAAAGATCATCGTGCGACTGTCTATAAACTTACGCTCAATTATCGTTCATTTCAATCGATCATCACGTGTGCAAATCTTTTGATTAAACACAATACGCGCAAATATCCTAAAGTTCTTATACCCACTCATCTTTCACAAGGTAAAGCCTTCACCATGCGATTTATCGATGATAAGGAAGAATCCAATACTATTATTTCGTTTCTACAAGCAATGCATCGATTGGGTACACGATATGAAGATATGGCCATCTTTTTTAGAAATCATCAACGCGCATATTTACTCATGATAACTCTTCATGAACAAGGCATTTCTTTTCAACGACAAGACGATGAAGAAGTGATTGGACATGGACTTCATCTGATGTCTATCCACCAATCAAAAGGACTTGAGTTTGATGTGGTTATCATCATGGGATGTGAAGAGGGTTTGTTACCATCAACACGCATCAACATGATTTCAGCCTATGAGGAAGAAAGAAGACTGATGTTTGTTGCGATCACACGAGCACGTCACATCCTTCTTGCGACCTCAATCATCCATGACAGTGAAAACCATCATTTCACATCATCAACCTTCTTAAGAGAAAGTGGACTTAAAAACATAAGCCCTAAGCGGATTAGTGATATAATATCACTGGGTGATTACGATGGACATCAAACAACGCATCAAAGAACTCGTTGAACTGATTAATCAGGCTAACCTCGACTACCATACCAAAGACCAACCAACGATTTCTGATTTCGCATATGACCGCATGATGAAAGAACTTCAAGAGTTGGAAACAACCTATCCCGAATACAAACAAAGCGACTCACCAACCGAAAAGATTGGTGGTCTTGTTTTAGATGGGTTTGAAAAGGTCACACATCGCATCCCGATGATGAGTCTTGCCAATGTCTTTGATGAAGAAGAACTGAGAAGTTTTGATGAAAAAATAAGAAAAGTCACACCATCTTTTTCATACGTTTCAGAATTAAAGATTGATGGATTAGCTGTGAGTCTACTCTATGAGGGTGGTCTTTTTAAACGTGCAGCAACACGTGGAAATGGTGTTGTTGGTGAAGATGTTACCCAGAATGTTAAAACCATTAAGAGTCTTCCACTCAAACTATCAGAACCGATTGACATCGAAGTTCGTGGTGAGATTTATATGCCGCACAAGAGCTTTAAACAAGCGAATGAAGAACGCATGAATCAAGATGAACCGCTCTTCGCAAATCCTAGAAATGCAGCTGCTGGAACGATTCGTCAACTTGATCCTAAAATCGTTGCAAAAAGAAATCTTGATGTGTTTCTTTATACCATCGTTGATGCGAAAAAATATGTGAAGACCCAACAGGAAGCACTTCAATATCTCACTCATCTAGGATTTAAAGTTAATCCTCACTATCAGGTATTGCCTTCAATCGATGCCCTTGTACATGCTGTACGTGAATACGACACACTCAGAAAGACGCTGAGTTATGATACTGACGGTGTCGTGATTAAAGTGAATGAATTTGATCTTTATGACATGATTGGTTACACGGCGAAATCTCCAAAATGGGCAACCGCTTATAAATTTCAAGCCGAACAAGTAGAAACGATACTTAAAGCTATAACATTTCAAATTGGACGCACAGGTGTCGTGACACCCGTTGCTGAACTCGATCCTGTTTTTGTATCAGGTTCGACTGTCGCACGTGCAACGCTTCATAACGAAGACTACATCAAAGCTAAAGATATCCGGATTGGTGACACAGTCATCGTCCATAAAGCAGGAGAAATTATTCCTGAAGTTGTTCAAGTTGTTTTGGATAAACGCATCAATCAACTCCCCTTTGAAATGATAACATCGTGTCCAGTATGTGGGCATGCACTTGAACGTCGATCGGGTGAAGCCGATTACTACTGTACCAATCCTGAATGTCCAGGAAAAAATATCAATACAATGATTCATTTTGCATCGCGTCAAGCGATGGATATTGATACCTTAGGCGAAAAGGTTGTTGAAATGCTTCATGAACTCGGATACTTAAATCGTATCAGTGACATCTATACCCTCAAAGAGTATCGTGAAGAACTCAAAGAAATACCTGGATTTGGTGAGAAAAAAGTTGAGAAATTATTACAAGCCATTGAGTCGAGTAAAAACCAGACGCTTGATCGTTTAATTTTTGGACTCGGTATTAAACATATCGGTGCGAAAGTTGCGAAAACATTGATCAAACACTTCCCATCCATGGATGCTCTCAGTCAAGCAAGACTAGAAGACCTATTAGACATTCATGAAATTGGCGACATGATCGCTGGATCGATCGTCAGTTATTTTCAAGATGACAAAAATCTTCAACTGATTGATGAACTCAAAAAACATGGTCTTAACATGACACATATCAAAGAAGAAACGATGACCCATACTTTCAATGGAAAAACGATTGTTCTAACAGGTAAACTCAATCTTTTTTCACGCGATCAAGCAACAGAAATCATTGAAAAATGTGGTGGTAAAGTTGCATCGTCTGTTTCAGCGAAAACAGATTTTGTTGTTGCTGGAGAAGATGCAGGATCTAAACTAAAAAAAGCGAATGAACTCGGTGTACGGGTCATCGATGAAGAAACATTCAAGGTGATGATTGATGGACTATATTAAAGTTCACGGTGCCCGTGAAAATAATCTGCAAAACATTGATATAACGATCCCCAAAAATAAGCTCGTCGTCATGACGGGTATTTCAGGTTCTGGTAAAAGCTCATTAGCGTTTGATACCCTCTATCAGGAAGGTCAACGGCGCTATATGGAATCTTTATCAGCATATGCGAGACAATTCTTAGGAAATTTTGAAAAACCAGACGTTGATAATATTGAGGGACTTTCTCCCTCGATTTCAATCGATCAAAAAACAACGTCAAATAACCCACGTTCAACCGTTGGAACGGTCACCGAAATCTATGACTACTTACGTCTTCTTTATGCACGTGTTGGGATACCTTATTGTCCAGGAACAGATGAACCATTATCCAAACAATCCATCGAAGAGATGACACTTCGCGTTTTATCCTTGAAGGAAGGAAGCCGAGTTGTCATTATGTCTCCGATTGTTGAAAGACAAAAAGGAACACATAAAAAAACAGCTGAACAATACATGAAAGAAGGCTTCACACGTGCCTATGTAGATGGACAACATATCACATTAGAAGAGATGCCTGAACTCGATAAAAATAAAAATCATGACTTCTTTTTGGTCATCGATCGTTTAATCGTCAAAGATGGCATACGCTCTCGTCTTTATGATGCACTTGAACTTGCAGCCAAACTTGCGAATGGTAAAACCAGAGTTCTCGTCGGTGAAGATGCGATGCTATCATTTAGTCAACATTATGCATGTAATGATTCAGATTTCACCATTCCTGAATTAGAACCACGTCTCTTCTCATTTAATACGCCGATTGGTGCATGTCCTTACTGCAATGGTTTAGGTGTAAAGTTAGAGGTTGCTGAAGAACTTGTCGTTGATCCAACCAAAGGTCTACTTGATGGCGGTATCATTCCATATAAAAACAATGATGCTGATAATTTGAATAACGCTATGATTGATGAAGTATGTAAAACATATGGCATCGATATGAACAAACCCATTCAAGAAATCCCTAAAGAAAAACTGAATATCATCCTCTATGGTTCACCCGATCAAATTCATTTCAAAATGAGATCTTCATCGGGACGTGTCCATGAGAAAGTCGATTATTTTGAAGGTATCATCAATAACTTAACCAGACGTTATCGTGAAACCACGTCTGAATGGATACGTTCTTGGATTGAAGGTTTTATGACTGAATCCACCTGTCCTGTGTGTCATGGTGCACGGTTGAATGAACAAGCATTATCCGTTAAAATTGGTGGAAAGAACATGGATCAACTCACCCGTTTATCGATCGATGAGACGATTCTATTCTTAAGTCAGTTAACCTTAAATACCGAGCAACAAAAAATTGCCAAACTTGCACTTCAAGAAATCATTAGCCGATTAACATTCTTACAAGACGTAGGTCTTGGATACTTAACCTTAGCACGATCCGCGGGTACCTTGTCAGGTGGTGAAGCTCAGCGTATTCGCTTAGCAACTCAAATTGGATCCAAACTGACAGGTGTCCTTTATGTCCTTGATGAACCTTCCATAGGTCTGCATCAGCGGGATAACCATAAACTGATTGAAACCTTAAAAAAGATGAGAGATTTAGGCAATACACTCGTTGTTGTTGAACACGACCATGAGACGATGTTGGCAAGTGATTATCTCATCGATATCGGACCTCGAGCAGGTAAACACGGTGGTATGGTGGTTGCTGCTGGAACGCCACAAGAAGTGATGGATAATCCTAATAGCATCACTGGTCGTTACTTGAAAGGTTTAGAAAAAGTAGAAGTACCCACAAAACGTAGAGAAGGCACTGGTCAAGATATCCTTGTGATGGGTGCTCGTGCGAATAACTTAAAAGATATTTCCGTTGCATTCCCTATTGGAAAAATGACTGTTGTAACTGGGGTCTCAGGATCAGGAAAATCAACACTGGTCAATGAGATTCTCATGAAGGGTCTTCAACAAAAGCATTATAAAACAAAAGACAAACCAGGCCTTCATACCGCGATCAACGATCATAACATGATTGATCGTGTGATTGAAATTTCACAGTCTCCCATTGGTAGAACACCACGCAGTAACCCAGCGACTTACACCGGTGTTTTCGATGACATTCGTGATCTCTATTCACAAACCACAGAGGCGAAAGCACGCGGTTATGATAAAGGACGATTCTCATTTAACGTCCGTGGTGGACGCTGCGAAGCGTGTGCAGGTGATGGAGTGAAGAAGATCTCGATGCACTTCTTACCCGATGTTTATGTTCCTTGTGAGGTGTGTGGAGGAACGAGATATAACCACGAAACACTTCAAATCAAATATAAAGGTAAAAATATCGCTGATGTCTTGGATATGACGGTTGAAGAAGCCCTATTTTTCTTTGAAAATCATCCCAAGATTTATCATAAGATGAAAACATTATACGATGTCGGTCTTGATTACATCACACTTGGACAAGCAGCAACCACTCTTTCGGGTGGTGAAGCTCAGCGTGTCAAATTAGCCAGCGAACTCTATAGACGAATCACACCATCCTCGATTTATATCCTCGATGAACCAACCACTGGACTTCATACGGATGATGTGAAACGCTTATTAAAAGTTCTTCATCGTATCGTGGATGAAGGAGCAACCATGGTGATTATCGAACATAACTTAGATGTGATCAAGAATGGTGATCATATCATTGATTTAGGTCCAGAAGGTGGCGACGGTGGTGGTGAAGTGATTGCGATCGGCACACCTGAAGACATTGCACGTGTTGAACAATCTTATACAGGTCAATACTTAAAAAAAGCTTTAGAAGTATAGAAAAGTAAAGTATTGTGATACACTATTAGGGGGACATCAATGAACGAAAAGAAACCGGATAAAGATCCAAACAAGCTTACAGAAGAAGAACTTCAAGACTTGCTTGAAGAACTGAAAAAGAAAAAGAAAACAACGCGAAATATGAGTGTCGTCTTAGGCTTTATGCTGCATAAGAATTATGTGATTCACATGATCTTGTCACTCGCCATCAATCTCCTCATCTTTGCAGTTGTTTTGGGATTAGCCATCGGTATCAATGCACCACTTGTTGAGATGACCTTACCAGGTTTCATTTTCGCAGTGATTCTTCTGACGCTGATTGAAAATTTTGTTAAGATTTTGATGTTTAAATATCTCACACGTATCATGCTGATGAGCATGGGTATGCTATCCGTCATGGTTCAAATCATCGTTTTATATCTCGTCGATTTAATTCTTGTTGAAGGCTTTCATTTCATTGGTATTGAACGATTAATTGCTTTTGCATTTGTCTTTTCTCTTCTTCGTCTTATCATCTCGATTTACTTGAGACGGTTTTTATATCATGAAAAAGTTGTATTAATGGGAGGTCGCAAATGAAACTCAAAGTGAAACACCTTGTTCGAGATCTTGATCTTGAACTCCTCAATGACAAAGCGTGTATGAATCGTGATGTCAAATCTGAAATGCTTTCAAGACCTGGTGTTGAACTCGCTGGATTCTTGGATTATTTTGATGCTGAACGATTGATTTTAATCGGTTCTAAAGAAGCGACATTCCTTCATAATTTGCCGTATGAAGTGAGAAAACAACGCGTTGAGGCGATGTTTAAAAAGGTACCTCCAGGATTCATTTTCTCAGTGAATGTGGACATTGAAGATTTCTTTGTTGAACTTGGTGATCAATATCAAGTCGCCATCTTAAAGAGTAAATCACGAACCACACCACTTTCTGGATCGCTTTATCAATATTTACACTCGAAACTTGCTCCACGTACATCGGTCCATGGTGTTCTTCTCGATATTCACGGATTAGGAACACTGATCACAGGTAAGTCTGGGATTGGGAAGAGTGAAACAGCACTTGAACTCATCAAACGAGGACATATTTTAATCAGTGATGATCGGGTCGATATCTTTGAAGCAGCACCTGGGGTTTTAATTGGGTCAGCGCCTAAAGTCCTTGAACGCTATATTGAAGTTCGAGGTATTGGGATTGTTGACGTTGTTCAAATGTTTGGTGCTGGCGCATATCGTGAAAACAAAAAGGTACGCTTGGTTGTTGAACTCGAACATTGGAAAAAGGGTAAACAATATGATCGTTTAGGTATTGATACTGAAACGATAAAGATCTTTAATACCGAGATTGCAAAAATCACGATTCCTATTTTACCGGGTCGTAACGTTGCAACGCTTGTTGAATCAGCAGCCATGAATCAAAAATTGAAATATCTTGGCTATAATGCAGCCTTAGAACTCACACAAGCTGTATCACTTCGTGCAGCAGGAAAACGGAAGGACGATGAAGATGACGAAGATTATTGATTTTTTTAAGAAGAGCAGCGATACAAGAAATTATGTGATTGGTGGTTCCATTTTTATCGTGATGATTCTGCTTGCAGTGCTGACACAAAATCGATTTCCATACAGCAAAATCGCTCTCGATATTGGTGCATTTATTAACAACATATTTGGCACAGATATAACATTGACGATTCAATGGTATGCCGTCTTTATTTTGACTGGACTCAGTATTGCAGCATTCTTTGCTTATGAAGAATTTAAACGTGTCGGATGGAATCCTGAGTGGCTATTTGACGGTTTATTATGGGCTGTGCCACTCTCCATTGTTGGTTCAAGACTTTATTATGTTCTCTTTGATCCAAATCCAAGTTATAGTTCGTTTGGAGAAATCATTAACATCAGACAAGGTGGACTCTCCATCCATGGAGCAGTCATCACCGCATTTATCTTTGTGATTTTCTTCACTAAGAAAAAGAAGATTAATTTCTGGGTGCTTGCGGATATTTTAGCGATTGGTTTTCTCATCGGTCAAATCGTAGGACGATGGGGAAACTTCATGAATGCCGAAGCATATGGTCCTGAAATTCAATCAGCATTCATGCTTAACATCTTACCGGAATTTATTAAAAATCAAATGACCATTGGTGGTGTGATACATCATCCAACCTTCCTCTATGAGGGATTATGGAACTTTGCTGGACTTGTTTTCTTACTTATTGCAAGACGTAAGCGTTGGTTTAAAGTTGGCGATTTGATGGGACTTTACTTGATTTGGTATGGTCTTGGTCGTGGTGCCATTATTGAACCTCTACGTACAGGTGGCGATCCAGGCGATGCACTACGCATGTTTGGATTACCCACTAACATCGTATTATCGCTTACTCTCTTTATGTTGGGTGGACTAGCGATTATTCTTGCAAAAAAACATTTCATCAAAGACCAACCTTACTATGTTGACATCTTGGTAGATATCCATGATTAAGTGTGTGTTATTTGATCTTGATGGAACACTCATCCAAACCACCGAGATCATCATTGAGACATTTAAAGTGACCTTTCAAAAGTATTTTCCACACATTCAATTAAGTGATAACGATTATACAAACATGCTTGGTCAGACATTATTCACAACATTTGGTTATTACACATCTAATCAAGATGAAATCAATGAAGTCGTTCAATTTTATCGCACCTATTCAGATGATATCATCGAACAAGGATTAAAGAGTTATCCTGGTGCGGTTGAAATCATGACATTTCTGAAGAAAAAGAATGTCAAGATAGGTGTTGTGACATCAAAAATGCGTCATGTTGCAACGCACCATTTGAAACTGACAGGATTATTTGATTTTATCGATGGACTCGTCGGGTATGAAGATGTCACAGAACATAAACCATCACCCGAACCCATTCTAAGAGCACTTCAGCTTTTTGGTGCAAAACCACAGTCAACCATCTATATTGGTGATCATGAAAATGACATCATCTCTGCAAAAAAAGCAGGTATATTAACATGTGCGGTGACCTACAGTCAACGCCTTAAGGAAATGCTTTCGTACAATCCTGATTACGCGATTGACGAACTGATCCACATTAAGGATATTATTTAAGGAGAGATAGATATGCTTTACGACGTACTCATTATTGGAACAGGTCCTGCAGGTATTACAGCAGGCATTTATGCAAAACGTGCAAACTTAAAGGTTGCAATGTTTGAAAAGGATACACCAGGTGGTCAATTATCAAAATACAATGAAATTGAAAACTATACCGGTGCTAAAAAAGTTGCAGGTTATGAACTAGCAACGATGATGATCGATCATGCGTATGATTTAGATATCGAAGTGATCTATGATGAAGTGACGAAAGTTGAACTTGATGGCAACATCAAGAAAGTGGTCACACCCAACAAAACCTATGAAACAAAAGCAGTGATTGTCGCATCCGGTAACGTCCCCAGACGTTTAGGTGTTGAAAACGAAGATGCATTAGCCATGAATGGAATCAGTTGGTGTGCGATTTGTGATGGCCCACTCTACAAAGGAAGAAAGCTGGTCGTCATTGGTGGTGGAAACTCAGCCGTTGAAGAAGCTTCTTACTTAGCAACGTTAGCAACCCATGTGACGATCGTTCAAAACTTGGATTTCTTAACTGCTGATCCCAAAGCACAAGATATTTTAAGAAGTATGCCCAATGTCGATTATCGTTTTGGATCGGTTGTCACCAAGTTTGAAATGGAAAATAACACGTTAACCGGTGTCACTATTAAAAATAATAAAGGTGAAGTTGAAACCATCTCTGCAGAAGGCGTCTTCGAATATGTAGGACTTATTCCTGTCACCACATTTGTCAAAGATTTAGGAATCACCAACCAGTGGGGATACGTCATAGCCAACGAAAAGATGGAAACCGCAGTTCCTGGTGTTTATGCAGCAGGTGATGTGATTGTTAAGCAAATCCGTCAGGTCATCACTGCGGCATCAGATGGTGCGATTGCAGCCCAAAATGCACTCAAATATATTGAATCTTGGGGTAAATAAGTGAGCTTTGCAAAAATCGTTAAAGAGGAATTGGTCACTATTCCGATTGAGCTTGAAGAACAGATTGCTGAGTTTTCAGCGTTCATCAATCTCAATGGTGAATTTCATATTGAAAGCAAGCGTAAAATGCTTGATTTCAAAACCAACAATCCTACCGTTGCTAAACGGTTTTTGCAACTGGTCAGATCACTGTATCAATCAGAAACAAGTTTACTCACTCAAAAACTAAACAAACTCAACCAGCGTAATGCCATCATCATCCGTATTCAATCCAATGTGGAAGATATCGTCAATGAACATGGATTACTCGATGATCCCATCGATAATGAAGAACTTTCAACAGCAAACCCAGAAGCTAAAAAAGCCTTTCTTCGTGCAGCTTTTCTTGCGGGAGGGTCTGTCAACCATCCCAAAACAGCTGAGTATCATCTTGAAATCTTTACCAAAGATGCAAATCAAGCGGTATTCTTGCAGAGTATCATGAACTTCTTCGAATTAAACGCTAAGATTACAAAGCGAAGACAAGGATTTATTTGTTACATCAAGGATGCACAAGGAATCAGTGATTTCTTGCAGCTCGTTGGTGCACAACAAGCACTCTTTCAATTTGAAGATATTCGGATTAAAAGAGATTTTAATAATTCGATCAATCGTGTCATGAATATGGAGATCGCAAACGAGAAAAAGGCTATTGTTGCTGCCAACGAGCAAATGAAAGATATTGAGATTGTTGAGAAGTATATACCCAAAGGTCAAATTGATGAAAAGAGTAGACAGGTTATTGAACTGAGAAAGGCATACCCAGAAGCTAGTTTGATGGAACTTGTTGATTTATATGAAGAGACCTATCACGACCAAATCAGTAAATCAGGAATGAACCATCGTTTGGTTAAAATCAGATTGATGGCCAAAGAAATCAAGGAGGGATTATCATGATCATCGGACTCGGTATTGATCTCGTTGAACTCGATCGACTTAAAGAACTCATGAGCGATCGTTTTATCGATCGCATCTTATCCCCCGAAGAAAAGAAACTCTATTTAAACATCGCTGCTGAGAATACGAAGTTATCTTTTATTGGTGGTCGCTTTGCAGCAAAAGAAGCCCTATTTAAAGCCATCTCCAAAGGAAATGGAACAGCGTATTACACCGATTTTTCGATTCTTAATCGAGAAAATGGACAACCTTACGTCCAAACGGATTTCTTTCAAGATGATGAAATCATTCATATCACCATCACACATACAGACCATCATGCAATCGCTTATGTGATGATTGAAAAACTTTAACATAATGTTTCACAAAGTTGTAATTTAAAGGCTTATTCGGTATAATTCAAATGAAGAGGATGTGACATTATGGCAAGAGTCCAACAAGTGCAACCAGCCAACAAAAAAAATCAGGTGAAAAACGCACCTGTCAGTCAACCAAGCAAAAGTAAACAAGAATTAGCAAAGACCAATGCAAAACGCGAACCCTCGAAGAATGAAATCTTATTCTTCCGTATTGGAATGTCGATTATTGCATTAACGTTGATTACGGTTGCGATTGTTTTCACCATTCAATATTTTATGAATCAAGAAGAAGAACCCGGTTTATTCGATGATTATATTCATCTGACAGCAAGCGAGTTGACACAACTCACGGGATATGATTCAAACTCAGGTGTTTATGGTGATTTTACTTACTTTGCAGGTCAAGAATCCTACGAAGAACTCTATGAACTCATCAATACAAACACCAAGATTTATATTTACTTCTACAGTGCAAGTTCACCCAATGATGAAATCGTTGAGTTGATTAAAGATACGGATTGGGAAGGTAAAGCACTCTTCTTCGTCAACCTCGATCTTCAATCAAGCAATTTAGGTGGAGCTGAGCTAAGCCACTTAAACCTTGACCTCAATCGCAGCAATCTCCTCGTGACCTTCGATGTTGAAAATCAAACATTTACAACTGAAATTCGTGTGGTTGATATCATCAGAGAACTCGGTCGTATCTAAAACAAAAAACATAAAGGGCTTGGCCCTTTTGTGCTATTAAGGAGTCCATGATGAACGAAAATATTTTATTAGACATTCAAAAAACATTAAGTATTCCACTCAAAAGTATCACCACGGTGCTTGAATTATTAGAAGAAGGTAATACGATTCCCTTTATTGCGCGTTATCGTAAGGAAGCAACCGGTGGTCTTGATGAAGAACAGATTAATGAAATCTATAAAACATGGGAATACCAAAATAATCTACTCAAACGGAAAGAAGATGTCATCCGTTTAATCGATGAAAAAGGTATGCTCACTGAAGATTTAAAACAAGAAATCTTAAAGGCTCAAAAACTTGTTGAAGTTGAAGATCTTTATCGTCCATTTAAAGAAAAGAAAAAAACAAAAGCAACCGAAGCGATTGCCAAAGGTCTTGAACCACTCGCTAATTGGTTGATGATGTTTACCCATGATGATGTCTTAAAAGAAGCAAAGAAATTTGTTAAAGAAGACGTTCCTACACCTGAAGAAGCAATTGAAGGTGCGAAGTATATCATCGCTGAAATGGTTTCTGATGATGCCAATTATCGTAAAGCTCTTCGCCAAGAAATGGTGAGCCATGGTATGGTGATGACATCCATTAAAAAGAATGCTATTGATGAGAAAAAGACCTATGAAATGTATTATGATTACCAGGAAGCAGTCAATAAAATACGCCCTCATCGTATTTTAGCAATCAATCGCGCGGAAAATGAAAAAGTCATCACCGTCAAGATAGAAACTGATCGTGAACGTATGATCAGTTATCTTGAACGAAAGATCGTTAAGCGTGATCAATCACCCTCATCAGTCTTTATTAAGGAAGCGATTGATGATGCATTAAAGCGGTTAATCTATCCATCTCTTGAACGTGAAGTTCGTGCAGAACTCACGGAAAAAGGTGAGGAACAAGCGATTGAAATCTTCTCTGTCAATCTTCAAAAATTATTATTACAACCACCGATGAAAGGCAAAGTTGTTCTAGGTATTGACCCCGCATTCCGTACGGGATGCAAACTCTCCGTGGTGAATGAACAAGGAACCGTACTAGAAAAGGGTGTCATCTATCCCCATGAAAAGACATTGGGTGGAAAGATTACAGATGAACAGATCATAGAGTCACAAAGAAAACTCTTATTGTTGATTAAAAAACATAAAGTTGAAATTATTGCGATTGGAAATGGAACTGCATCGCGCGAAACTGAAGCATTTGTTGCAGATCTGATTAAAACAACAGGCATGAAGGTACAGTTCGTGATTGTCAGCGAAGCGGGTGCATCGGTCTATTCAGCATCAGAATTGGCACGTGAAGAGTTCCCTGACTTTTCTGTCGAAGAACGATCAGCTGCATCGATTGCAAGACGGCTACAAGACCCCCTTTCTGAACTGGTCAAAATTGATCCAAAATCCATTGGCGTTGGTCAATATCAACATGATGTTACACCAAAGAAACTCAATGATCAACTCAACTTTGTGGTTACACAAGCCGTTAACCAAGTCGGCGTTAACGTCAACACCGCGTCGAAGGCATTACTGATGTATGTCTCTGGTTTAAATAAATCTACAGCCGAAAATATTGTCAAATTTAGAGACCAATCAGGTAAGTTTATCCGTCGTGAAGATTTGATGAAAGTACCTAAGCTTGGTGGTAAAACATACGAACAAGCCATTGGTTTCTTACGCATTCCTGATGGGGATGAAGCACTTGATATGACTGCAGTGCATCCAGAGTCATATGGCATAGCAAAAGCCATTATGAAGCGATATAACATTACTGGCGCGATGTTTGGTAAAGACATTGTGAAAGATGCAGTAGCATCCATCGATAGAAAGAAACTCCAAGAAGAAATGAATGTTGATAAATACACACTAGATGATATTTTAGATGCATTCATTGCACCACTCAGAGACCCTCGTGATCAATATGCACAACCACTCCTTCGAAGCGATATCATGAAGTTAGAAGATCTATCTATCGGTATGGAACTTGAAGGAACTGTTCGTAATGTCGTTGATTTTGGAGCCTTTATCGATATCGGTTTGAAAGAAGATGGACTGCTTCACATCTCAAAAATCAGCAAATCATACATTAAACATCCAAAGGATGTCTTAAATGTTGGTGACATTGTGAAAGTCTATGTTTTAAACATTGATTTAGTGCGTGGCAAAGTCGGATTAACGATGCTTAAGGAAACGATTGGTAAATAAAACAAAGGGTAATATCATCTTGTTGGTGTTACCCTTTTTTATTGCATGAAATGGTTGACAAAGTAGTAAAAATACGCTATTCTATAGGGGCGTTCAAACGCAAATGACTTTGGCTGGAGCAATACTCAAGTGGCTCAAGAGACGCCTCTGCTAAGGGCGCAGGCTGGGAAACCGGCGCGAGGGTTCAAATCCCTCTTGCTCCGCCATCTTTTTTGGCCCGTTGGAGAAACGGTTAACTCACATGCCTTTCACGCATGCATTCACGGGTTCGAATCCCGTACGGGTCACCAATAATAACATGAAACGCTCTTCTCACCCGTGGGAAGGGCTTTTTTCTTGATATTCATAGGCAGTTTTGACACTCAACCATACACAGTTTTCAATAAAAAATAAAGAATGAAACTGATTTTAACCGAACATAACAAATCCAAGAAAACTTATTTCCAAATAAGTAAAAATTGAACCAAATAAAGGAGGTTCATGCTAAGTCTTAAATTTTATCCTAAAAATTCAACTTATGTTGATATAAGTTTCACCCAGAAAATAATTGTAGCAACAAAAACTGTAGGAACAAAAACATAACATATAACTTTTCATGTTAGAATTGTAATAACAAGAAGAAATGAATAATTGATTCTTACTAGTGGGAATCATAGAGGGGATGTAAACCATATGGGAGCATGGGGACCAAAATTGTATCAAGATGATGTCGCTCAAGATGTTAGGGATGAATACAAAGAACTTTTAAAAATTGGATTATCAAATGAAGAAGCAACAAAAAAACTCATCAATGATAATAAAGGGCTAATTGATGATGTGGATGATGGTCCAATCTTTTGGTTTGCTTTAGCGGATACACAGTGGAAATTAGGTAGACTACTTCCCGAGGTTAAAGATAAAGCAATTCAATACATTCAAGACGGAGATCATTTGAAAGCATGGTCTAATCAAGATCCAAAACTAGGATTAAAAAGAAAAGCTGTTTTGGAAGAATTGATGAATCAACTGAACACTCAAATGCCAGAAACTAAGAAGATATCTCCATAAAAATACTTTAGAAACGATTGGAAAATTGGAGATACGTTCGCGTATCAATTAAATGGTGAGCATTCAAAAGCAAATGGACTTGAAGGTAGATACATTGTTATACATAAAATTGATGATTTTGAACTAAAAAAGGGAATCGATAAAGATATTTTTCCTATTGTATATTTAAAACTGACGTGTGATTCCAATTTACCAATAGATTTAACTGACATTGAACAATCTGAATTTATTAGAAAGAACCGAAATTTCGGGAAAAAGAAGTTTGAGTACAGATCTTTTGTCTGGGAAACATCAAACCGATTTTTTAACAAATTAACTTATCTTGGGAATTACTCAATTACTCCGCCTTTAGATGAATTTATACAGAAACATGCTGGAATTCCATCAACAATATTCTCTTCAAACCACTTCAATCGATTGATAGTTAAAGATTATTTAAGTAACAAAGATTATCGGTTCAAATGAAATTTCAGCAATCCAAAACTTAAGGTGAAAAATGAAAAATCAAGATGATATAAAAATAAGTACAGAAGATTTGAATAATAAAACTGTTATTTACATACTAGTAAATGCAACAGATGAAGTTGGTCCATTTTTTCAAAACTTTTACTCATTGAAACAATCAGAAGAAGAAGCTATCTATGACGTGATGAAATTCACTTCATTTTTGGGTTATAAGAATGTCATCATTGAAGAAATCAAAGTTATAAATGCAGATGAATTAGAAGAAATAGAAGAACTCATTGAAGATCAGGATTTTGATGGTTTTATACAAAATATTAAAGAAGCATATCCGAATGAAGATTAGAACGTCACGAATTACTAATCGAATAAATCAATATTCTTAAGTTGATATTGAAAACAAAATAATGGTGTGGTATAATTATGGTATAAAAAGGAGATATTCATTATGCCAAAAATAATACCAATTAGAGAACTAAAAAACACTGCTTCAATTTCAAAGTATGTAGAAGAGACCAATGAACCTGTATTTATCACTAAAAATGGATATGGTTCTATGGTCATTATGAGTATCGAAGTTTATGAGAAAGAGATTGCTAAAAGACAGATGATTGAACTTATTAATGACTCTCTCAAGGACATCGATAAATCTGATCAAAAGATTGATGGTGCTTTGTTCTTAAATGAAATGAAAACCAAATATGGAAAATAGGTTTGTATTATTACCTAAAGCTCAAGAGGATTTAGAAAATATATTCTCTTATATTGCAATAGAGTTAGTGAATCCGGAAGCAGCATCAAATCTAATCGACAAATTTGATGATAAATTTAATGAGCTTCTATTATTTCCGTTATCTTATCCACTTATTGAG
>Ga0209066_10000185_pt1 | contig 95176 bp, 72 predicted proteins | sample All_14_2_FD_187198 | JGI IMG/M metagenome (GOLD analysis project Ga0209066, IMG submission 187198) | Freshwater microbial communities in response to fracking from Pennsylvania, USA - Allegheny Zone_MetaG_DW_15 (SPAdes) (version 2) ...
TGTTGAACTAAGCCGCTTCGCGTCAGATCCATCGCCATTTCAAGCCATTGCGTAAAATTCCAGCTTAAATTCCCGACATAAAAACGCGTTTCATCTAAAAATCATGGTACCTTTCTTTATTTTTTCTATGAATAAAGGAGGAACAATGACGCCCTTGCGAGAAACCATGATCAAGATGATGAAGCTGAGGAACTTTGCGCCGAGAACACAGAAAGTCTATCTCAGCGCGGTGGAGAAGCTGGCACGGTATTACAGACGGTCTCCAGACCTGATCACCGTGGAGGAAGTCCAGGATTATCTTATCCATCTCCAGGAGGACCAGGGCCTTTCGTTCAGTTCGTGCAACCAGGCCAAGTCGGCTATCCTGTTTTTCTTTACCTATGTTTTAAAAAACACCCAGCTCGCCGTCACGACGCCGGGCCGAAGGACCGTGAAGAAACTTCCCCAGGTATTGAGCAAAGAGGAGGTTGCGAACGTTTTGAACGCCGTGCCCCATGCCAGGGACCGTCTTTGCCTGGAATTGATTTATTCCGCAGGGCTTCGAACGGAAGAAGTGATCCGTCTCAAAGCTCAGGACATCGACAGTTCGCGCATGACGATCCGCGTCGTTCAGGGCAAAGGCCATAAAGACCGGGAGACCGTCTTGTCCGAAAAAGTTCTTCGCCGTTTAAGGGAGTATTGGGCCTGTTACCGCCCCAAAACCTTTCTCTTCCCCTCCCGGCACGATCCGGAGAACATCCCCATGTGCCCCTCCGTCATCCGGAAGGCATTCAAAAAAGCCATGAAACAGGCGGGCGTCACCAAATCCGGAAGCCTCCACATGCTTCGGCACAGTTTCGCCACCCACATGCTTGAGGCCGGTTATGACATCAAGACCATCCAGACCCTTCTTGGCCACAACCACATCTCCACCACCATGATATACCTTCACATCTCCGTTGGAAAAGCCTCACGGGTGGTGAGTCCCATTGACACGATCATAACGCAGGATGCGATTCCCGTTTTTGACGCGGGGTCTTCGGGGGGATGCCATGAAAAGGTGTTTTGAACCCGTCGCTTCAACGAACAAAGAGGGCGCAGGCTTTAAGCCGGACCTTGCCCACATCCTGAAAACCCACATCGGCGATTACCGAAGCCGCCACAAACTCCACCCGGATCACTTCAACGTGGTCAGTGACATCATGAACTGCCGGACGCCCGCCCTTGGCGGCCATCTCCACCGGTGTTCGGACTGTGATGGAGAAATCTCCCTGTACAACTCCTGCCGGAACAGGCATTGCCCCACCTGCCAGACCCTCACGAAAGCCGCATGGCTCGAGGCGAGGAAAAAGGAGCTTCTTCCGGTTCCTTACGTTCATTCGGTATTCACGCTGCCCCATGAGATCAACCCCGTCGCCCTCTGCAACAAGCGGACGATTTACGGCATGCTGTTCAAGTCCGTGTCGGACACCCTTCTTGCCTTTGGAAAAAATCCCCGGAACAGGCTCGAAGGAACCCTCGGCGTCATCGCCATTCTCCATACCTGGACCCAGAAGCTTGAAGACCACATCCATCTTCACTGCGTGATCCCGGCGGGGGCTCTGTCCCATGACGGCGAACGGTTTACGGTGGCCAAAAACGGGTTTCTTTTTCCTGTGAAAGCGCTTTCGAAGGTGTTCCGGGGGAAGTTCATGGATCTTTTCAACGATGCGTATGTGAAAGGCCGCCTTGTTTTTCCTGGAAAAACTGAGCCGTATGGAACGCCCGAAGGGTTCTTGGATCTTGAAAAAAGGCTCCGTAAAAAACGGTGGGTGGTTTATTCGAAAAAACCGTTCAAAGGCCCCGAAGACGTGCTCGGCTACATCGCACGGTACACCCACCGCGTGGCTATTTCGAACCACCGGATCGTGAGTTGCCAGAACGGCCGTGTGACGTTCTCCTACCGAAACCGCAAGGAAAACAAAACCGGCACCGAGACGCTTGCCGCCGATGAGTTCATCCGGCGTTTTCTTCTCCATGTGCTGCCCGCAAAGTTCATGCGCATCCGCCATTTCGGTCTTTTCGCCAACCGGAACAGGCGCAAGAACCTCGAACGGTGCCGGACCCTTCTGGGACTTACCGGCAGAATACCCTTACCGCCGAAACCCTCGATCCAGGAGGCCATGCTGGCGCTCACCGGAAAAGACATTCTCGCTTGCCCGTTCTGCAAAAAAGGAAAGCTCGCGAAAGTCTCCGTCATTCCGAACGACAGGGGCCATAGTGCGTTCAACCTCATCAACTCCCGCTGTTTGAAGGACTCTTCATGACATGACGCCATGATCCTCCTCGAAACGGACGATGGTTTGAATGCACGTAAAGAAGGCAGCGGGTGAATTGTTTCCTGAAAGATGACGTTTATCAGGAAACGCGTGTCCACCCGCATGACAGCGAAGACAGTGCCATGATTTCTGCTCCTGAAAAAGCATTCCAGAGGATGAATTGGACCCAAAACCCAGTGGTCATCTTAATTTCAAGAACATCCCGACCGATCAAATCCCCATTATAAAGAAGACTTTCTCAACTTCCCGTTCAACATAGCTTTATTAAGCATCCCCTGATATTTGGGTTGATTTTTCAGTGAATACCTGCAAAAAAATATGAACCCTTGAAAATGTCCGTGCGGGGGATGCTTAATAAAACTCTATACGTTAATGTGACGCCGTTATAGATTTCATATTCAAATCGATTTGAGCCGGGAAAAGTGAGGTGGTTATGCCGACATTAGACGAAAGAATGACCGAAAGTATCGAATCCCTTGAAACAAGGATCGCCCAAAGACAGGAAGCCCTTGAAGTTTCACCGGCACTGTCCAGATACATCGAAATGTTGGAAAAATATCTCCTCGAACTTGAAGAGCGCGTCGTGACCATGGAGAGAAAAATGAAGGAAGACTACTATCCCATCCATATCATCACCAACTGAAACCGAATCGTTACGGAATTGAAAAACAGAATGAAACAAGAGGGGGCTGAAAGCCCCCTTTTTACGTGATGAGGTACGCAGTTAACCAGATTTCATTCAGTCTTTATCGAGAATGGTCATGGTTTCCAAGACCAGATCCACCTGATCGTTGTGATTGAAGAGCGGGGCGGCCGTCAGACGGACTTTAATTTCTTCTCCGTCTTTCCGGGTGATGTTTATTTCAAGGATGTAGGGAGCTCCTGTCTTGAAAACCTTGGCCGCCGGGCAGGTATCGGGAGGCATGGATTCACGCCGGAACAGGTCCCAGCTTTTTTTGCCTTCCAGATTACCGAACATTTTTTTATGTTCAGGGCTTGTTTTCAGAATGACGCCTTTCCTGGTGTGGATTGAAACGATCAGTCCGTGACCACCGGAGGGGCTTTCCGTTTCCGACAGAATCTCGATGACCTGTTTGACGGCGGATAAACGCTCCGAATCCACTGCTGAAGGGAAAAATTCACCGCCGTTTGATGGATGGGCCAGTTTTTTCTTGATGGTGAATTTTTTCAAGGCCCTTTCCAGGGTGATTTCCAGGGCTTCTCCCGTGACAGGTTTCAGGATGAAGTCAGATGCTTCGTATTTAAGGCTGAGAACACCCAGTTCGATCCGATCCGGATCGGCAAGGGCGATCACTTCGGTCTGGGGGCTCTGTTTTCTCACACGGCACAGGAAATCGATTCCCTCCATGTCTTTGACATCGAAAATGAGAAGGGGATAATAATCACGTGTCAAAAGAGCCAGAGCCTCCTGGTCTCCAGGGACGCTCTGAACGTCGTAATCTGCGGAAAAAGAAAACGAGAGCAGTTCGGTGATTCCCTCGGTGTTTTCAAGAACAAGAACTTTGGTTGCCATGATCAGCTGTGTCCTGCATTGTGTTGTTTTTCAAGCAATGGAAAAGTACAGTCATCATAAACAAATTAGCCGGTGAGGTAAACAAAAAATTCAGAGAGGATCGGGCGTATGGCTTTGAAACGCAAGGGGGATATTATGGTTTGGAAGACGATTTAACCCGTACCGCCGAAGATAATTCGGCGATACGGGTTACGATGATTCGCATTAAACCTGGACAACCGTGACAGCGCAGACCTTGAACTCAGGAATTTTGGAGACAGGGTCCAGAGCCGCGTGGGTCAGGCGGTTGGCGGCCGCTTCGGCGAAATGGAACGGAATGAAAACCGTCCCCGGAACGGCTTTGTCCGAAACCATGGCCCTGGCCTTGATGCCGCCTCTGCGCGACGCCACCTTGACCATGGAACCATGGTGAATGTTAAGTCTCATGGCGTCTTCCTTTGCCATTTCGACAAAGCATTCGGGAGCGCGTTCGTTGAGCCCGTCGCTTTTTCGTGTCATGGTACCGGTGTGGTAGTGGTAGAGAACCCGTCCCGTGGTGAGGATCAGGGGGAACTCGTCGTCTGTCTTTTCAGCCGGAGGCACGAAGGCGATGGCATGGAACTTTCCTTTTCCACGGGTGAACTGGGCCGTGTGAAGGATGGGTGTGCCCGGATGTTCAGCCGTGGGGCAGGGCCAGTGAAGTCCTTCGTTTTCGATGCGTTCGTAGCTGATGCCCGCGTAGGAAGGTGTGACCCGCGCGATTTCCTCGAAGATCTCCCGGCTGTCGGCGTAGGTCATGGGGTACCCCATGCGTGTGGCCAGATCGCAGACGATGTCCCAGTCTGTCCTTGCCGAACCCGGTCCTGTGACGGCTTTGCGGATTCTCTGGACTTTGCGTTCGGTGTTGGAGAAGGTTCCGTCTTTTTCCGCAAAGCAGAGGCTGGGCAGGACCACATCGGCCAGTTTGGCGGTTTCCGTCATGAAGATGTCCTGGACCACCATGAAATCCAGGTGTTTCAGGCTTTCTTCCACGTGGTTGGCGTCAGCGTCGGAGACCAGGGGGTTTTCACCCACGATGTAAAGGGCCTTGATTTTTCCTTCGTGGGCCATGGGGATCATTTCCGTGACCGTGAGCCCCGGTTTTGCGCTGAGACCTTTGACGTTCCAGGCTTCTTCCATTTTTTTCACCATGGCCGGGTCGGTGACGCTCTGGTAACCGGTGAACACGTTGGGAAGTCCGCCCATGTCGCAGGCGCCCTGGACGTTGTTCTGTCCGCGCAAGGGGTTTACCCCGCCGCCCTCGATGCCCAGGTTTCCGCAGAGCATGGCCAGGTTGGCCAGGGATTTGACGTTGTCCGTGCCGCTCACATGCTGGGTGATGCCCATGCAGTAGAGGATCGAGGCGGCTTTGGCCCCGGCGTAGAGACGGGCCGCGTCCACGAGATTTTTGGCCGGAATGCCGGTCAGGCTTTCCACCGACTCGGGGGTGAAATCTTCCACGCTCTTGACCAGGGCGTCGAAGTCCTCGCAGCGGTTCTTTACAAAATCCCTGTCGTAGAGGTTTTCCTTGATGATCACGTGTATCATGCCGTTGATCCAGGCCACGTCCGTTCCCGGGTTGGGCCGAAGCCACTGGTCCGCGAAGGATGCGATCTTGATTTTCCTGGGGTCCACCACGATGAGCTTTTTCCCGAGGAAAGTCACGGCCCGCTTCACATAGGTTGAAATCACGGGATGGTTTTCCGTGGTGTTGGACCCGGTGATCAGAATCACATCGGCTTTCTCGATGTCTGAAATGGGGTTCGTCATGGCGCCGCTACCGAAACTTGCAGCCAGACCGGCTACAGTTGAACTGTGTCAGAGACGGGCGCAGTGGTCCAGGTTGTTCGTCTTGAGCACCGCCCTGGCGAACTTCTGAACCACGTAGTTTTCTTCGTTGCTGATCCTTGCCGAGGTGAGCACCCCGATGCTGTCCGGACCGGATGTGTCCCGGACAGATCCCAGCCGTTCGGCCACAAGACCCAGGGCTTCGTTCCAGGACGCTTCACGGAACGAACCGTTTTCCTTGATCATCGGCGATGTCAGGCGCTCGTCGGACGCGATGAAATCAAATCCGTACCGGCCTTTTACGCAGAGGCTGCCGTAATTGGGGCCGGTATGTTCGTGACCGGTGATTCTCACCACCTGGTCCGCCTTGACATGGAGATCGATCTGGCATCCCACACCGCAGTAGGTGCAGGTGGATTTCACGGTTTTTTCTTCCCAGGGCTCTCCCCGGTAGATCACGTTCTTTTCGGTCAGGGCTCCCACAGGGCAGGCCTGGACACATTCACCGCAGAACACGCAATCCGAATCTTTGAGGGGCATGTCGCCCTTGGCGATGATCTTGGCCTTCACGCCACGGTAACCGAAGTCGATGGCGTCGTTCACCTGCACTTCCCGGCAGGCCTGGACGCACTGGCCGCAGAGAATGCATTTGGCGAAGTTTCGGATGATGAAAGGGTTGTCTTTTTCGATGGGATAGACCGGAGCTACTTCAAAGAAGGGGGTTTCCTTGGCCGGATGGAAGATGAAACGATGTTTGTCCGCCCCGTAGGTGTGGGAAAATTCCTTGAGCTTGCAGCCCAGAACGTCCTGGCAGCCGCATTCAAGGCAGCGTTCCGTTTCTTTTTTCAGGTCCTCTTCGGTGAACCCCAGTTCCACTTCTTCAAAAGACGTGACCCGGCGTTCGGTGTCGGCTTTCATGATCTCGTGGCGTTCCAAGCTGGGATGGTCGTTGAAGTCGACATTTCCGAGAACACCGAAGTCTTCTTTGGCCATGTAGAACCTGAAGAGGTTTTCCGCCGTAACAGGCTGTCCTGAAAGATAGAGATCCATGGCGTGGGCCGCTTTTCTTCCGTGGGCCACGGCTGAAATGATGATGGAGGGGCCTGAGACCGCGTCACCACCGGCGAACACGCCGTCCATGGAGGTAAGGAACGTTTTGTCGTCGGCTGCGATGGAGTTCCATCGTGTGAGTTTCATGTCGCCGATATCCGAGGTGTCCACGCGCTGGCCGATGGCCTCGATCACCGTGTCCACTGTCTCTTCGTACTCGCTGCCCTCAAGAACCACTGGCCGTCTCCGGCCCGAGCTGTCCGGTTCTCCCAGGCCCATTTTCACCAGTCTCACCCCGGTAAGCACTCCGTTTTCTCCCAGGTACTCCACAGGGTTGGTGAGCAGCCGGAGCTGGATGTTTTCTTCTTTGGCGTCATGGATTTCCTCGACAGCGGCGGGCATTTCAGCTTCTGTCCGGCGGTAGACAATGGAAACAGAGGATGCTCCGTAGCGCAGGGCGGTTCTCGCCGCGTCGATGGCCGTGTTGCCTCCGCCAACGACAAACACTTTTCCTTTGAGTTTCGGGGCGATTCCCAGGCTGACGTCCCTGAGGAAATCAACGCCCTGGATCACGCCTTTCAGGTCTCCGCCCGTGGTGCGGGCGTCGCTTCCCAGCTGGGCTCCGATCCCGAGGAAAATGGCATCGTATCCGTCGGCCCTGAGACTGTCAAAGGTGAAGTCTCGGCCCAGTTTTCGGTTGAACTCGATGGACACGCCCATGTTGAGGATCGAATCGATTTCTTCCTGGAGATCGGCTTTGGGAAGACGGTATTCGGGAATGCCGTAACGCATCATGCCGCCGGCTTTGGGCATCATTTCGAAAATCGTCACCGAATGACCTTTTTTCCTGAGAAAAAAAGCGGCGGAAAGACCGGCAGGTCCGCTTCCGATCACGGCCACTTTTTTTCCTGTCTCCGGTCCGGCAAGGGGCGTGGAGTAGACCCCGTTGGCTTCCAGGTCTTTAGCCGCAGCATAGCGTTTGATGTTCTTGATATCCACCGGAGAGTCGATGTAATTTCTCCGGCACTTGTCTTCACAGGGTTTGGCGCAGACCTTGCCGCAGATCATGGGAAGGGGGTTGGTTTCCTTGATCAGGCGGATGGCTTCGGAGTAAAGACCTCGCCGGCACAGGGCGATGTAACCCTGGATGTCCACTCCGGCCGGGCAGGCCAGCCTGCACGGGGCGTAACAGTCCGCTTTGTGGTTGGACAGAAGAAGTTCAAGATTGGTCTGCCGGGCTTTCTGGACGGCAGGGCTTTCCGTGTCCACCACCATGCCGTTCATCACCGGTGTGGCGCAGGTCCGTTTCAGGCCGGGAGCTCCCTTCACTTCCGCGACACACAGGGAACAGGACGCGAAAGGGGAGTGGTCCTTGAACTGACACAGGGTGGGAACATCGGCTATCTTATGCTCCCGGATCACATCGAGCAGGGTTTTGGACTCGTCCGCCTCGACAGGGATCCCGTTGATTTCAATTTTTGCCATGATCTGTCTCCTCAAATATAAATAAAGCACGAACCTTACTATAAAAAAAAGCCCGCGACAAGTCGCGGGCTTTTGGTGCAGCTATTTTTTGCTAAAAAAGAATCAGGCGCTGATTTTCACCGCGCAGACCTTGAACTCCGGGATCTTGGACACAGGATCCAGGGCCGCGTGGGTCAGGGTGTTGGCCGAAGATTCAGCGTAATGGAAGGGAATGAATACCGTTCCAGGAACCGCTTCATCGGAGATCTTCACCTTGGCCCTGATGTTTCCGCGGCGTGACGCGATGGTGACATGTGCCGACGATTCGACACCGAACCGGGCCGCGTCTTCTTTTGCCATTTCGACGAAGCATTCGGGAGCGCGTTCGTTGAGCCCGTCGCTTTTTCGTGTCATGGTACCGGTGTGGTAGTGGTAGAGGACCCGTCCCGTGGTGAGGACAAGTGGGAACTCGTCGTCTGTCTTTTCAGCCGGAGGCACGAAGGCGATGGCATGGAACTTTCCTTTTCCACGGGTGAACTGGGCCGTGTGAAGGATGGGTGTGCCCGGATGTTCAGCCGTGGGGCAGGGCCAGTGAAGTCCTTCGTTTTCGATGCGTTCGTAGCTGATGCCCGCGTAGGAAGGTGTGACCCGCGCGATTTCCTCGAAGATCTCCCGGCTGTCGGCGTAGGTCATGGGGTACCCCATGCGTGTGGCCAGATCGCAGACGATGTCCCAGTCTGTCCTTGCCGAACCCGGTCCTGTGACGGCTTTGCGGATTCTCTGGACTTTGCGTTCGGTGTTGGAGAAGGTTCCGTCTTTTTCCGCAAAGCAGAGGCTGGGCAGGACCACATCGGCCAGTTTGGCGGTTTCCGTCATGAAGATGTCCTGGACCACCATGAAATCCAGGTGTTTCAGGCTTTCTTCCACGTGGTTGGCGTCAGCGTCGGAGACCAGGGGGTTTTCACCCACGATGTAAAGGGCCTTGATTTTTCCTTCGTGGGCCATGGGGATCATTTCCGTGACCGTGAGCCCCGGTTTTGCGCTGAGACCTTTGACGTTCCAGGCTTCTTCCATTTTTTTCACCATGGCCGGGTCGGTGACGCTCTGGTAACCGGTGAACACGTTGGGAAGTCCGCCCATGTCGCAGGCGCCCTGGACGTTGTTCTGTCCGCGCAAGGGGTTTACCCCGCCGCCCTCGATGCCCAGGTTTCCGCAGAGCATGGCCAGGTTGGCCAGGGATTTGACGTTGTCCGTGCCGCTCACATGCTGGGTGATGCCCATGCAGTAGAGGATCGAGGCGGCTTTGGCCCCGGCGTAGAGACGGGCCGCGTCCACGAGATTTTTGGCCGGAATGCCGGTCAGGCTTTCCACCGACTCGGGGGTGAAATCTTCCACGCTCTTGACCAGGGCGTCGAAGTCCTCGCAGCGGTTCTTTACAAAATCCCTGTCGTAGAGGTTTTCCTTGATGATCACGTGTATCATGCCGTTGATCCAGGCCACGTCCGTTCCCGGGTTGGGCCGAAGCCACTGGTCCGCGAAGGATGCGATCTTGATTTTCCTGGGGTCCACCACGATGAGCTTTTTCCCGAGGAAAGTCACGGCCCGCTTCACATAGGTTGAAATCACGGGATGGTTTTCCGTGGTGTTGGACCCGGTGATCAGAATCACATCGGCTTTCTCGATGTCTGAAATGGGGTTCGTCATGGCGCCGCTACCGAAACTTGCAGCCAGACCGGCTACAGTTGAGCTGTGTCAGAGACGGGCGCAGTGGTCCAGGTTGTTCGTCTTGAGCACCGCCCTGGCGAACTTCTGGACCACGTAATTTTCTTCGTTGCTGATCCTTGCCGAGGTGAGCACCCCGATGCTGTCCGGACCGGATGTGTCTCTGACAGATCCCAGCCGTTCGGCCACAAGGCCAAGGGCCTCGTCCCAGGACGCTTCACGGAACAAACCGTTTTCCTTGATCATCGGCGATGTCAGGCGCTCGTCGGACGCGATGAAATCAAATCCGTACCGGCCTTTTACGCAGAGGCTGCCGTAATTGGGGCCCACATCGTCACGGCCGGTGATGTGCTGAACTTTGTTGTTTTTCACGTGGAGGTTGATCTGACAACCCACACCGCAGTAAGTGCAGGTGGATTTTACGGCTTCCGTGTCACAGAGTCTTGCTTTCTTGTAAGCATCTTTGGGAATCAGGGCACCTACGGGGCAGACCTGGACGCACTCGCCGCAGAACACGCAATCGGAGTCTTTGAGAGCGCGATCACCTTTGGTGACGATCTTCGTTGCGGCTCCCCGGTAACCGAAATCGATGGCGTTGTTCACCTGGACATCCTTGCAGGCCTGGACACAGCGGCCGCAGTTCAGGCACTTGGAAAAATTCCGGATGATAAAGGGATTGACAGCTTCCATGTCGTAACGGTTCTGGGTCTTTGGAAAACGTCCGCCTTTCACCTGGTACCTGTAGGAAAGTTCCTGAAGACGGCAGTCTCCGGACGCCGGGCAGACAAGACAGTCTTCATGGTTGCCTGAAGAGAGCATCAGTTCAATGATCATTCTTCGGGATTGAATGACGGAGTCTGTATCCGTTCTCACAACCATGTTGTGGGTTGCAGGCACGGTACAGGCGGTCATGAGACTGCGGGCTCCTTCGATCTCCACCACGCAGATCCGGCAGGCTCCCGTGGGTGTGGTTCCCTTTAGGTGGCAGAGCGTCGGAATATCGACGTTGTTCCTTCTGGCCACGGTCAGGATGGTTTCACCCGGATTGAACAGGTACTCCTGGCCGTTGATGACGATAAGGTTTTTGTTTTCCATGATCTTTTGTCTCCCGAGAATACGTTTCCGGCCCTCGGAACGAGGGACCGGATCCAAGATTGGTCCGTCTACAGGGTTCACATGGAGGCGGGCGTAAGGCCCGCCCCTTCAGGCCGGTTTAAAAAATCGCATCAAACTTGCACTTGTCGAAACAGCTCATGCATTTGACGCACTTGCTCGTGTCGATGACAGCCACTTCCTTTTTCTGCCAGGTGATGGCATTGGCCGGACAGGCTTTGAAGCAGAGTCCGCATTTTTTGCATTTTTCCGGATCGACTTCGAATTTCAGGAGGGCGATGCAGCGCTTGGCCGGACAGACCTTGTCCTTGATATGGGCTTCGTATTCGTCCCTGAAAAACCTCAAGGTGGAAAGAACCGGATTGGCCGCAGTCTGGCCAAGGCCGCAGAGGGCGGACTGACTGATCACCCTGGACAGGTTTTCCAGGGTTTCGATGTCTCCGTCTTCACCTTTGCCGTGGCAGATTTTTTCCAGGAGTTCCAGCATGCGCCGGGTTCCTTCGCGGCAGGGGGTGCATTTGCCGCAGGATTCGTCCTGAATGAAGTCCATGAAGAACCGGGCCATGTCCACCATGCAGGTGTTTTCATCCATGACAATGGCTCCGCCGGAGCCCATGATGGCGCCGACTTTGGCGATTTCCTCGTAATCGATGATGGTGTCCAGTTTGTGTTCGGGAACACAGCCGCCGGAAGGGCCGCCGAGCTGGACAGCCTTGAATTTTTTGCCACCGGGAATGCCGCCGCCGATATCGTAGATCAACTTGCGGATGGGAAGACCCATGGGCACTTCCACAAGGCCGATGTTGTTCACGTCGCCGGACAGGGCGAAAACTTTCGTTCCCTTGCTTTTTTCCGTACCGATGCTGGCGTACCACTCACCCCCGTTCAGAATGATCTGGGGAATATTGGCCAGGGTTTCGACGTTGTTCAAGATGGTGGGTTTGTCCCAGAGGCCTTTGAGGGCCGGGAAAGGGGGGCGTGGCCTTGGCATGCCCCGTTTTCCTTCGATGGAACGCATCAGGGCAGTTTCCTCACCGCAGACAAAGGCTCCGGCACCCTGGTAGATGTCGATGTTGAAGGAAAATCCGGAATCCAGGATGTTGTCCCCGAGAAGACCGTATTCCTTGGCCTGGCGGATGGCGATTTCAAGTCGCCGGATGGCCAGCTGGTATTCGGTACGGCAGTAGATGTACCCCTGTCTGGCGTTGATGGCTTTGGCAGCGATGAGCATCCCTTCGAGGATGGCATGGGGGTCGCTTTCAAGAAGGCTCCGGTCCATGAAGGCTCCAGGGTCGCCTTCATCGGCGTTGCAGAGAACGAATTTCTCATCGCCGGGGCTGGCTGCGGCGAAACTCCATTTCATGCCGGTGGGGAAACCCGCACCGCCTCTTCCCCGGATCTGTGAGATTTTTACCTGTTCGACGATCTGTTCGGGAGTCATCTCGTTCAGGGCTTTGGCCGCAGCAAAGTAACCGTCTCTGGCGATATACTCGTCGATGACTTCGGGGTCGATGGCCCCTTTGTTTCTCATGGCCCGGTAGATCTGGTTGGAGAAGAAGGGGATATCATTGATGTTCGGAATGCTTTCCCTGGATTTCTGTTCGACGAAGAACAGCTTCTTCACGGGACGGCCCTTGAGGAAATGCTCTTCCACAAGCAGGGGAACATCCTCGACCTTCAGTTTCTGATAAAACACGCCTTCCGGCTGGACAAGCATCACTGGGCCGACAGCGCAGAACCCGTTGCATCCTGTTTCGATGATTTTGATTTCTTCCGCCAGACCTTTGGCTTCGAGCTCTTTTTGCAGCGCCTGTTCGAACTTCTTGCTTCCGGTGCTGTGACAGCCGGTACCGCCACACAACATCAACTGCATTCTGGTTTTACTCATGAGAATCTCCTGCCTCGTTCAAGAGCAAAGCTTCACAGCTCAGTCTTTTATTGATGAGCCGGGGATGGATCCACCCCCGTGGCGTTATTTGTAGTTGTCAAGGACGCCCAGAACTTCATCGGGTTTCAGGTTGCCGTGAATATCCTCTTTGACGATCATGACAGGGGCCAGGCCGCAGGCTCCCAGGCAGCGGACCGCTTCCATGGAGAAACGGCGGTCCGGCATGGTTTCCCCTTCCCTGATCCCGTATTTCGTGGAGATATGGGTGATGACTTCCTTGATCCCCTTGACATAGCAGGCCGTTCCCGTACAGACCTTGATCACGTTGCGGCCCTTGGGTTTCAGGGTGAACAGGGAATAGAAGGTGGCCACACCATAAACCTGGCTGGCCGGCAGGTTCATGCCTTCCGCAACGTAGTCGATCAACTGGACAGGCAGGTACCCCACGATGTCCTGGCTCATGCGGAGGACACCGATGACCGAGCCGGCAATGTCTTTGTTGGCGTCAATGATTTCATCGATTTTCTCCCACATCTCGTCGCTGACATCGGGATGGCTGGGATAGGATTTAATGGACATAACTTATGATCTCCTGCGGTTTTTGAGGTGTTGCTCCGTCATTGGACCGGCGCAGACCTCAGGCCCGGTTTCCGGAAGAGGAAACCTGAATTGATGAAAAAGCCCCAGACACGTCAAACGGTAACAGTCGGAGACAAGTCCGTGAATCGACGTTGTAACCAACTGAAATTTTATTAAAATTCATGAAAGAATAAAACAGGGGTATTGCAACGTTACGTCAACTCAATTAATTCGGTAAAATTCCACAATAAAAGTCAAATGTCAATGAATTGATTTGCCTGGTGGCAGCCGCAGCGCAGCCGATTTTTTTCGCCATCCCCCAATCTGTTGACAGGTTTGGAGAAAATAGTCTATAGATTCATGAAAACAATCATTTAGACCGGCGATGAGACAATCACGGCTCTTTGAAAGGGTTCTCCCGACAAGGGATGATTTCCCTGAACGTCTGCCGGTCCATCACGCATCATCCCAACTATCCCAGCGCGTCCTGACTTGAAAGGTTGAACGGAACCATGAAGCTCAATGAAATTGCACGGATTCTGGAGTCTGAATTTCTTGCGGGTGAAGACAAGAAAGACATGGACTTCAAATACTGCCGGGGATGTGACCTGATGAGCGACGTCCTCTCCACCAGTGCGGCGGACAGTGTGTTTCTCACCGGTCTTGTGACGCTCCAGGCCATCAGGACCGCTTCGGTTTCCGGTGCGGGGGCCATTGTGTTCGTCCGGAACAAGAAACCTTCTGCCGAGGTGGTGGCCCTGGCCAGGCAGGAGGACATCCCCCTTCTCGTCACACCCCTTTCCATGTTCGTTTCCTGCGGCAGGCTTTATCAGCAGGGTATGACCGGGGTTCACGGGAACCGTTGAAATCTCTTTCGGGAATTGACCGTTTGTCTTGATCTTTTCCTCTGGTCTGAGTTAGTGTTTGATACACCGTGTGAAGGATGTCATAGTGGGTCTTGTCCATGAACGGTGAAAGACCACGGATTCGGTTTCGGGAATGTAATAAGATGTCGTCTATTCAAAAGAGTTACCATGTCGCGAAGAAAGATTTCATACACGCCGGTGAAGCGTCCATCCATGTGAAAAACCTTCTGAAATCCATGAACTACGATTCCGATCTCGTCCGTCGTGTCGCGATCTGCGGTTACGAAGCGGAGATGAACCTCGTGATGCACGGAGGCGACGGCCAGCTGTCCGTTGATGTCAGTACGGAACGGGTCGTCGTCGAAGTGGCCGACAACGGACCGGGAATCGCCGATGTGGAGCTGGCCATGCAGGAAGGCTATTCCACGGCCAGGGACGAGTACCGGGAAATGGGTTTTGGGGCCGGTATGGGGCTTCCCAACATGAAAAAAAATTCCGATTCGATGGAAATCCGGTCGGAGCTTGGCCATGGGACCCATGTCACCATGGTTTTCTATTGTAAAGGCTGAGGTTATGGGAGAGGACAAAGGAAGCGTGAGGCACTGTTTCATCCATTTCGAAGAAGACATGTGCGTGGGATGCAGTCTCTGTGTCAAACGCTGTCCCACGCGGGCGATCCGCGTGAGAAACGGCAAAGCCATCATCAAACACGCCCTGTGCATCGGTTGCGGTGAATGCATCCGCATCTGCGAAAGCGGGGCGATCAGCGCGTCCACCTCGGAACTTGAATCCCTGAAAAGCGACAAAATCACCATTGCCCTGGTGTCTCCCGTGCTTTATTCCCAGTTTCCGGGCGTTCTTCCCAGGGATGTGCTCCAGGGCCTCAAGAACATGGGGTTCACCCACACGGTGGACATGTCCTATTATTTCGAGATGTTCCAATGGGCCACGGCCGAGTACATTTCGAGAAACAGGAAGACCGGCGAGTCGCCCTGGCCCCTGATCTCACCCGTATGTCCCGTGGTGCTGAGGCTGATCGTCTGCCGCTTTCCCAGCCTCCTTCCCCATGTCCATCCGATCATGCGGCCGGTGGCCCTGATGGCCAGGGACGTTCTCACCCAGTTCAAGATCCATTACGGAGTGGATGACCAGGATATCATCATCTATTATATCAATCCCTGCCCCAGTAAGATGGGTGTCCCGAAAAAAGAGCTGGAAAAAGCGGGGAAGGAAGCCGAGCTTCATTCCACCGGAGCTTTGGGCATCAACGACATCTACGGTGAACTGTCCCGGCATATCAAACATTTTGAAAAAAACGACAAGATCCCCTTTGCCCAGGCCGGATTCGAATTCGAACAGTGCACGTCAGGCGGCGGACTTCTCTGGAGTATGAGCGGTGGAGAAGCCGAGGCCACAGGTCTCGACAAAACCCTGGCGGTGACAGGCCTGAACGAAACCATCACGTATCTTGAAAAAATCGAACTGGGGCTTTTCAACGACATCGAGTACATCGAATTCAGGACCTGTCGTGAAGGCTGTATCGGAGGGGCCCTGAACGCCATCGACAAATACCTGGCCAAAAGCGCGGCCATCAAAATAGCCAAAACGCTGGGGGTCGGAACCCGGCTGAACCGCGAACGGGTTCTGAGGCTCTACGACAGCAACTGGTTTTTTCCCAAGGTCACTCCCCAGGCGTTGAAAGCCATGGGAATCCAGAAGGAAAGGACGTTTTCCTTTGACGAACTCAGGATGATCGAAGAGATCGTGCAGATTATCGACGGCAAAAGCTGCGGAGCCTGCGGTTCACCGGATTGCCGGACCTTCGCCGAAGATCTGGTGCTCGGGGAGGCCGATCCCTCGGACTGCATGTATCTCAAAATGAGGGGCATGACCAAACAAGAGCTTTTCAGCCGGGTGAATCCACCGGTCAGCGATACGTGATAGGAAAAAGCACACGAAGCCTTTTGACATCGAATCAGGGAGCAAATATGAATGTGAAAGACATGGCCGACAAGTTCGGTCTGACCGTGGTGGCAGGGGAATCGGGGCTGGGCCGTGAGGTTCAGGGCGGGTATTCGGGCGATCTTCTCAGTGAGATCATGGGAAACGCGGGGATCGGCTGCGTCTGGCTGACTGTTCAGTGTCACCAGAACATCGTGGCCGTGGCGGTTCTCCGTGAGATGGCCGCCATCGTGATCACAGGCGGGGCAGCTCCTTCGCCGGAGACCGTGGACAAGGCCAACGCCGAGGGAATTCCTGTTCTGACCTACCCGGGGTCGTCCTTCGAGCTTTCCGGCAAGCTGTACGCGGAAAGCTGAGATGGAAGGCCATGGATTCCAGCTGTACCGGGCGGACCTCCACCTCCACACCTGCCTTTCCCCCTGCGGAGACTGGGACATGACCCCGCGGGCCGTGGTTGAACACAGTCTTGAAAAACGGCTGAACATCATCGCGGTGACCGACCACAACACGGCGGAGAACGCCGGAGCCGCCATGGAAAAGGGAAGAAAGCTGGGGCTTTGTGTTTTTCCAGGTCTTGAGATCTGCTCCGTGGAGGAAGTGCATGTGCTGGCCCTTTTCGACACCCTGGAATCGGCCCTGGCCATGCAGGATTTTGTCTACGACAATCTGAAAGGTGAGAACAACCCGGACATATTCGGCTACCAGGTAGTGGCCGATGTGGAGGACCAGGTGACGGCCCAGAACCCGCGCCTTCTGATCGGCGCCGCGTCAGTGGATTTAAATCATCTGGTGAACCATATCCATGACCTGGGAGGGCTTGCGGTGGCGGCTCACATCGACCGGACAGCCTTCAGCATTCTGGGGCAACTCGGTTTCATTCCTCCGGATCTTTCGCTGGATGCCGTGGAGGTTTCTTACAGGTTGCGACCCGAAGACGCCGAAAAGACACTGCAAATTGGCAGGAATATCCCCTGTATCACCTCGTCAGATGCCCATTTCCCATCGGAAATCGGGCGTGTTTCCACCAAATTCCTTATGAAAACCCCTTGCATATCCGAGTTGAAAATGGCTCTTCGTGGTGAAAACGGACGAAGAATCATCCGTTCCACGCCGTCATAGCCGGTTGATTTCTATGGTGAGGTGGGAGAGCCCTTTCACATCACTGAGGCTGGCCCTGATGTCGCCGACGGTCGTGTCTCCTGTTGAACGGACCGAGAGAATGGCGCAGAAATGGCCAGGACCGACACGCCACACGTGAAGGTCCTCCACATCCAGTCCGTTTATCTGGCCCACTTTTTCAGAGACAGCCTGTAGAACGGGGTTGTTCCTGCTGTGATCGAGGAGAACGGCTCCGGACTGGGCCATGAGTTTCAACGCCCACTGGGTGATCAGCAGGGCTCCGGCAATGCCCATGGCTGGATCCAGGAAAGACCAGCCGAAAAACATACCAAGGCCGAGGGCCACAATGGCAAGGATGGATGTCAGGGCGTCGGCGAGAACGTGGACGTAGGCAGCCCTGATATTGTGGTCGTGGTGGTGCTGATGGGAATGGTCATGGTCTTCTTCCCCCTCTTCATCATCATGATGGTGGTGATGGTCGTCCTTGAGAATGAATGCGCTGACAAGATTTACGGCAAGTCCGATGACGGCGACGATCATGGCCTCGGTGAAACGGATGGAAACCGGGTGGATGAAGCGGTCGACCGATTCCCAGACCATGGTGGCGGCGATGAACAAAAGGAAAAGGGCGCTGGTGTATGCGGCCAGATCGCCGATCTTGCCGGTCCCGAACGTAAATTTCCTGTTGTCCTTGTGCTTTCTGGCCATGGCGTAGGCGAAGGCCGTGATGCCAAGGGCCGAGGCGTGGCTGGCCATGTGCCAGCCGTCTGCCAGGAGCGCCATGGAACCGAAGACCATGCCGCAGACGATTTCAAGTCCCATGGTGATGGCTGTCAGAAAGATCACGGCCCAGGTTTTGCGTTCGTTGGCCCGCTGGTTTTCAGACAGGAAGACATGGTCGTGCCCGCTTTGTTCCGTCACGGTTATTCTCCGTCCTGATTGGATGACAGGTGATGTGTCAATGTCCTTCTCCCGGGATCATGCCGCTGATCCGTTCGGCGATTTTCTCAGCTGACAGTCCGAACAGCTCGTCCAGCTTGAGACTCTGGAGGTAGGTGTCGTCCCAGTTGACACCACGTTCCTGGACAAGGTTTCGAATCCGTTCATGTTTTCCGCCAAGGGCCTTGATACGGGCGAACAGGGGGATTTTTTCGTCCTTGAAGACCACGTTGAGGGACATGATAAACTCGATCACGTTGGATGTTTTCGACTTGATGGGGATGGACAGGATGTTCTTGTTGTCCTTGAGGCCTTTGCCGATGAATACGTTGCCTTCCCTGACAATGATGCTCTTGGTTCCGGAAAGCCGGTGATCCGTTTCGACCCTGGAGGGGATCTCCTTGAAAACCCCTTCCTTTGTCACCAGGTGGATGGTGGTGTCGGGCGTGGCTTTGCCGAGAATGCTCAGGTTGTCGATACGGTACAGGACGTGGCCGTTGACGCCTTCGATGACAGACTGGAGGTTTCTCAAAACCAGGATGTTCGAGCTGGTGAGCTGGTTCAGGGTGATGCCGTTGGCCTCCAGGATTTCGAAGAGGAACCCTTCGACTTTCTCACTGATCCGGCTGGTGCCCACGGTAACTGTCTTGGCCTGGTGTTTGATGGCGTCGATGGGTCTTGCCAGGCTGTTGATGCTCTGGTTAAGGCAGTCGAACAAGGCATCGAGCATGTTGAGCGGCGTCCCTTTGGTGGCGAAGTCCAGTTCGAAGTCGGTGACGGGAAGCTTTCCCGAAAGGTATTTCAGGAGCAGGCACAAATCCGAAGTCCGTTTGTACCCCATGATCGTGGGAATTTTTCCCTCGTTGATCCGTTTCCTGAATTCGTTGTAGAACTCGGTGATTTTTTCCCTGAAGGTGTTTTCGAGGAAAATCTCGTAAACGTTCATGTCTTTCCGTGCATAACCGTCGATGATATGGGTCAGCTCTTCACGGTGGTTGTAAAGGAAGCGGGAACCCTCGTTCAGGGAAAGGGCCGCATAGTATCCCCAGATGTGCCCGGCCAGGGTGTTGAGAATGGGGGCCAGGTGTTCGCTGATCACCGGAACATGGAAAACGCTTCGGGCATAGGGGGCGAAGCGGTTTTCCCCCTCGTTGGCGATCACGATGGGAAGGGCCTTGTGGGCGTTGAAAATGGCGGTGTCCTTGATGACGTCGCCCAGGACGCTTTCCCGTGTTCCTGCGGCGCAGACAAGGATCAGGGGCTCGGAGGAAAGGTCAATGTGTTTCTTGTCTTCTACGAAGTCCGATGAAATGGTTTTGTAGCAGAGTTCGCTGAGCTTGATGCGGATTTCATCGGAAGAGGCTTTGTTGAATCCGCTTCCCACCACAGCCCAGTATGTCCGCTGGACCGCGTAGGTTTCGGCTGATTTTTGTATCTCCTCGCGAAGGGACAGGACGGAACGCATGGCTTCGGGAAGTTCGATAATCTGGCGGATTTCTTCGGAAACGAAACCTTCGTCACGCTTGCCCGTGATGGCGGCGATGTGGAGCCCCAGAATGGCTCCCGCCACGATCTGGGAATAAAAGGCCTTGGTGGAGGCCACGGACATTTCGATGTCCCGTCCGCTGCTGGTGTAGATCACGCCGTCGACCTTGAAGGTCAGATCCGAATCCCTGCGGTTTACGATGGCCAGGGTGTAAGCGCCACGTTCACGGACCATGTCCACGGCCAGGTTAGTGTCTGTGGTGGTTCCGGACTGGCTGATGGCGATGACCAGGGTGTCGGCCATGCTGTCGGGGCCTTCGTCGGGGCTGATGAAAAAACCTGAAAACTCGGAGGCTTTGAGGGCTGTGACCTGAATGCTCGTGTCGTTCAGGTAGTGGTTCATGATACCACAACAGGCCAGGGCCGCCACTCCGGCCGTTCCCTGGCCCACGAGGAACACCCTTCGTATGGTTTTGTCCTTGAAAGCCGTGACGATGGAAGAGGGGACCACGCTTTCGTCCAGACTGGTGACGTAGCGTTCCCTGTTGTCGGTTTTCTTGATTTTCCAGCGGTTCTGGATCGTCCGTTCGACGGAAACAGGGGATTCGGTGATTTCCTTCAGGAAATAATGGGAAAAGTTCTGGCGGTCGATGTCCCGTGACGTGATCTGGGTGTGTTTCACGTCGGCTTCGGTAAGAGCGATGGGGGTTCCGTCGTAATGCATCGCTTCGATGCCGGAAACAAGGGATTCTGGATTTTTCGCGTTCTGGTCGAGAATGAACAGCTGGCCCTGGGATTTTCCCTTGGGTGTTTCGACGATTTTCTCCCCGTCCATTTTGATGAAGTAGGGCGTTTCTTCCACAAAACCGTAAACTTCGGAAGCCGGCATGAAATGATCTTTCGCGATGCCCACGAAAACAGCCTGGCCGCTGCCCCTCTGGCCGAGAAACAGTTTTCCGGGCGCAAGGTCGCTGTGCATGGAAATGGCGTGTGACCCTTCGAAGTCGTTCAGCGCTTTCAGAAAAGCGGTGGTGAGATCGCAGCCCGTTTTCAGGTGACGCTCGATCTGCATGGGAATGATTTTCGTGTCCGTGGTGATTTCGTTCTGTATTTTGTCGTAGCGGTCTTCATATTCATTTTTAAGATGAATATAATTGTCGATGTCTCCGTTCAGGCAGACGTGGATGATACCGCTTTTGGGTGTTCGTCCACCCGTGGTTTCATTGTCCACCGGGTGGCAGTTGGATTCGGAAATGGCGCCCACCGAGGCCCAGCGGGTATGCGCCGACACCGTGTGGTTCAGGTGGGATCCTATGGTCAGAAGCTGGAGGATCCGGTCCGAGGCGATGCTGTGCCTGAGGAAATGGACATTGTCGCCCAGGCTTCCGATTTCAGCGGCTACCTTGTAGGCAAACCCGAGACTGATCCGTTTACCGTGCCGTTCATCCTTGATTTTGTTGATGGAGATGCTGTGGTTCAGGAGAACATCTCCGCCTGTTCTCTGTGTCAGCTGGCTGGACAGCTTTTCATCGGCCAGAGTTTTCATGAACTCGTCGTACTGTTGCTGGGACAGGGTGAAAAGCAGGGATATACCGGCCGAATCACGTCCACGGACCTCCAGCCGGTCGATGGCGTTGAGGACGCTGTTGATTTTTTTGAAAACAAGTACCATGGATTCCGTGGGTTCCCCGTGGGGGGGATTGGCCAGCTCCCGGATTTTCCGTATGTTGGAAAAGATCTCTTTTTCAAGGCTCCAATGAACGTCAAGGAGTGTTTCGACCCGTCCTGTGAGGACATCCACGTCATGGGGGGGAAGTATGCCGGATTGGGTTTCCACGGCCGAACGTTCCGTGGTGATGAGGGATTTCACCCGGCCCGCCAGTGATGCCAGGGCCGAAAAGACGTCCGGATTGAAATAAATGGCGGTGAACTGTTCGTCGTGGTTGAGAGCCCGGGTTTTTTCACGAAAGGACTCGATCGTTTCAGCCCCTCCGAGGTAGTGTTCGTCCAGGGAAAGTTTCCGGTCAGAACAAAGGGAAAACGGATAGGCCTCGATATGGCCCAGCTGGGCCAGAAGGGTCTCCAGGTCCACATGGACGGGTTTTGATTCCCCCTTGTGGTAGGACACAATCCCAGAAAGCCCGCAGTTCAGCGTCGTTGCGCTGTAAGGAAAAAATACAAGACAGGGTGTGCGAACGTCTTTTTTGACCTTGCCCAGGCAGATGTTGGTCGTAAAGGTCTTTTTTAATTGACGGACGATCTTTCGATATGGATTTTGAGGGGTCATAAGTCGGGGGTTATCCTTTCACGAAGCCGGGTAGCCGGCTTGGATCTTGTGTGCAAAAAGGTGGTTGTCGGTGGATATGGATTTCTGGTCTGGAATCGCAGGCATCGGAAAAGGAGAGGGGTGACCTATCTGATCCGGACATCCTGCTGAAGAAGATGATCACGATTGCTCGCCATGAGTTCTTTCGTCTGTTGTTTGGTGTTGGCAAACTGGTTTCCAAAATAATGTTTCATGGTCATGCGGGCATAATACGACGCCTTGGTGCCGATGTATTTTTCATGACCCACGAGAACGCTGACAGCCAGTTTCTGCTGTCCGTTCTTGTCTTCGGCGAAACCGACAAACCAGTCGAACCGGACGTCATGACCGTTGTTGTAGATGGACCCTGTTTTCCCTCCGATGTTGAGATGGGCCAGGACAGGATCGTTTTCGAACCCCTGGAAACTTTTCCGGCTCGTTCCGTCGGTGATGGTCGTGGCCATGAGTTCCTTCACCACAGAGGATGTTTCAGGTTTGATGGCCTGATGAACGGGCCTGAGTTTACCTGAATAGATGACTTTTCCTGTTTCGTCAACGATCTGTTCGACGATGGTGGGTTCGATGAACTGTCCGTTGTTGACGATGGTGCCGGACAGCAATGCGGCGTGCAGCGGGGACAGGTGAGTGTCCCGATTGAATCCGGAGGCGATTTCAGCCAGTTTGTAGGGGTCGTCTATCAGGTTGATCGGGCTGACAGGCAGAGGCGCTTCGAAGGTGATGGGATGGTTGAATCCAAAGGCGCTGGCGTATTTTGCAAGGCCTTCTTTCCCCACGTACTGGCTTCCGATCTTGCCGAAAACGGGGTTGACGCTCTGGGCAAAGGAATCTCTGAACGATATCGTGTTGGAATAACGGCCGGATGTATCTTCAAGCTGACGTTTGTAGAGGGTGTATCGTGACCCTGTGAAGTTGAGATAGGATACCGGGCTCAGGCCGCAGGTTTCAATGGCCGCTGCCGCCGTGATGATCTTGAAAATGCTGGCCGCCGGATAATCGCTGGAAAGACAGGTGTTGTTCGACGGATTTTTGTGGTCATAGCTGGCCATGGAAAGAACTTTGCCGGTCTCGGGGTCCAGGGCCACCATGGCCAGGTAACGTGGACGGCCACGGCCGGCTTTTTTCGCATGTTCGACCTGGGAAAGAAGGAAGTTCTGGAGGTCCATGTCGATGGAGGTGTTGACATGAAGTTTTTTGCTGCCTGTTTCGAGCAGGAAGCTTTTTTTCGTGATGTTGGTCAGGTCGTTTTCACGGAGAAGACGACGGATATCCTGTTTGCTGAACGCGTCTTTGGACAGGAAAGAGGCGATGAACGACGGTTTTTTGGCTTCGGGAGCACGGGAAATGGCCGGCTTTTCAACGGGTTTCGATGGTGTTTCAACGGCGGCCACGGATTTTTCCGCAGATTTTTTTTCTTCTGAAGACTGGAGGCCAAGGCTTAGGGTGTAACATACGATGATGAAAACCGGAACGACACACAGGATTCTGATGGTGGACCTTATCAGTTTTTTTCTCGCAGCCTTTTTCTTAAGGTCGTTTTGAAATTCCCGCCAATTCTGTTTTTCTTTTATCATACTGGTATCACTATAAATATGTTTGTATGTTCAGCGATGAATTCTACTGCTTTAAGGAAACTCTGAAGACGATGTCGTTCGAATTATAGGAATTTATGGCCTATGTTTTTCAGAATGTCAATAAAATAAACGGTCTCGGGTTTTTTTTGTTCAGGGGGTGTTTTGAAACCCCCTGGTAAATCGACATCGTCAGTCTGTGCAATTCCTACCTTTTTTCAGACATCGGGACAAGGTCTCCGAGGGTTGTCACGAAAGGCTCAACCCGCTTATTTTACTTGGGTTCCCGGTTTGATCGTTTGGTCGAAAGTCGCCACGTTGAAGGCTTCGCCATCCCATGCCGCAAGGATCATCCCCTGTGATACCTGCCCCATGAGTTTGGCCGGTTTCAGGTTGGCGACGATGATCACCTTTTTGCCAGTCAGCTCCTCGGGTGTGTAGCTTTTCGAAATCCCCGCAACGATGGTTCGTTCCCGGCCTTCTCCCATATCCACGGTGACCTTGAGAAGTTTCTCCGCTTTGGGAATGGATTCCGCACGAATCACGGTGGCGGTTCTCAAATCGATTTTAGAGAAATCGTCAAACGTGATCTCCGGTTTGAGAGGCGGATCAAGGGAGCTGACAGGAGAAGGCGGGGCTTCCTCGATCTTGGCCTCTTCCTTGGGACGGTTGGTGTCGATTCTGGGGAAAAGAGCCTTGACCTTGGTCAGGCGAAAGCCGGGTTCAAGCCGTCTCCACGCCCTGAGGTCGTCCAGGCCGGGGGTGAGTTGAGATTCACCGAAGCCCAGGTGGACGAGCATGGTTTTCGAGGTGTCAGGCATCACCGGGCTGATCAGTCCAGCCACGATTCTCAGGCCTTCAAGCAGGTTGTACATGACCGTCTTGAGACGCTCCGACGTCGACGGATCTTTGGCCAGATCCCAGGGGGCCGTTTCATCCACGTACTTGTTCATGCGGCCGATCAGTCTGAATACAGCGGCGAGCCCTTTGTGGAACGCAAAAACTTCCATGGCTTCGGCATACTCGGACACCACCTCCATGGCTTCGGATTCAAGAGACAGGCCGTGTTCCTTTTCCTCTGTCTCATTCCAGGACGGAACCACGCCGTCGAAATATTTCAGGCTCATGGCGATGACCCGTGAGAAAAGGTTCCCCAGGTCGTTGGCCAGGTCACTGTTGATCCTCTGGACAATGGCTTCTTCTGAGAAATTGGAATCAAGGCCGAAAACCATGTCGCGCATCAGAAAAAACCGGTAGGCGTCCACCCCGTATTTTTCCTTGAGGGCCAGGGGGCTGGCCACGTTGCCCAGGCTTTTGGACATCTTGTATTCGCCCATGTTCCAGAATCCGTGAACATTCAAGGAGTTGAACAGGGGAATCCCGGCGGCCTTCATCATGGTGGGCCAGTAGATGGCGTGAGTCTTGAGGATGTCCTTGGCGATGATGTGCTGGACGCTGGGCCAGAACGTTTGGTAAGTTTCGCCTTCCGGGTACCCCAGGGCCGATACGTAGTTTAGGAGGGCGTCGAACCATACATAGGTCACGTAATTTTCGTCAAAGGGCAGGGTGATGCCCCAGGTGAGACGGGATTTGGGTCTGGAAATGCAAAGGTCTTCCAGAGGCTCCTTCAGGAAAGACAGCACTTCGTTCCGGTATTGTTTCGGCCGGATGAAATCGGGGTTTTGGTTGATGTGGTCGATAAGCCAGTTCTGGTAGGCGCTCATCCTGAAGAAGTAGTTGGACTCTTTGATCCGCTTTGGTTCCTTTTTGTGATCCGGGCAGAGGCCGTCCACCAGTTCCCGTTCCTGGTAGAAGCGCTCGCATCCCACGCAGTAGAGCCCTTCGTATTCCGAATAGTAGATTTCACCCTTGTCGTAAATGTCCTGGAGAACGCGGGTCACCACACGTTTGTGACGTTCTTCGGTGGTCCGGATGAAATCGTCGTTGCTGATGTTGAGCTGGGGCCAGAGATCCTTGAAAAGGGCGCTGATCCTGTCCGTGTAGGCCTGGGGGGCCATGTTCTCTTTCTGGGCCGCCTCGGCGATCTTGTCTCCATGTTCATCCGTTCCTGTGAGGAAATAGGTGGGAACACCTTTCAGCCGGTGAAACCGCGTCGCCACATCCGCGGCGATGGTGGTGTAGGCGTGACCCAGATGGGGCATGGCGTTGACGTAATAGATCGGTGTGGTTATGTAAAACGGTTGCTGGCTGATCGTGTTCACGGTTTGTCCCATTCCTCGTTGTCGTTTTCGGGAGGTACCCCGTTGTTTTCGTCTGGGAGGCTGTGGTCGGCCTCGTTGGTGAGACTTTCCTCCAAATCAGGAGAAGGCTGGGGAGCGGCAGGACCCTCGTGGCGCGGATAATTACCGGCCCTTCTGGACGATGTGTTCCTGTCCCTTGATCTTTCACGGGGCGAGGAATCCTGGATGCGTTCCGTTTTTCTGGGTTTCTGAAGTTCGTCCTGGGCCAGCTCGACGTCACCGAAGGGAAAATCCATTTCCGTATCGTCTTCAAGCTTCAGGGTCAGGCGGCCGCAAATCACGTTGTGACGGATCACCTTGCCGCGCCCCTTGGGGCTGTTCACGGTTTTCCCGATTTTGGGAAAATCTTTCTTCAACGAACGGTAGGTTTCGTTCTCGAAGGTCAGGCAGCACATCAGGCGTCCGCAGAGGCCGGATATCTTGGTGGGGTTGAGGGAAAGCCCCTGTTCCTTGGCCATGCGAATGGATACGGGCTCGAATTTTTCGATATACGACGAACAACAGATCTCGCGACCGCAGCGGCCGAGGCCTCCGCACATCTTGGCCTGGTTCCGGATGCCCACCTGTCTCATTTCGATCCTGACCCGGAACTGCTTCACCAGGTTTTTCACAAGCTGCCTGAAATCCACCCGGCCTTCGGCCGTGAAGAAAAAAGTCAGTTTGCTGGTATCGAAGGTGCTTTCGACGGAAAAGAGGTTCATGTCCAATTTGAGGTTTTCCACCTCTTTCTGACAGTATTCGAAGGCCTCGTTTTCCAGCTGGATATTCTTTTCCCTCTGCTCGGTGTCCTCGTCTGTGGCCAGGCGGAACACCTTTTTAAGGGGGCTTTTGGATGACCGTTCGGTCAGCGGCACGGGAGCCGTGGACACCACTCCGTAGCCCAGGCCCTGTTCCGTGGTGACGATGACCTTGTCGCCCACGTCGAGCACAAAGGGACCACAGGCAAAATCATATATTTTTCCGGCAGGCTTGAATCTGACACCAACCACTTTCTGCATATTAAATCCGTTTCATCTGAATGGCCATGGTTTCGAGGCATAACCTCACCGAGGCGTTGGCCTTAATGCCCTGGTGCGCGGACAGGACGCGGTCCGCCATATGGAGCAGGGAGTCTGTGGAAAAACGTCCGGACAGGTTTTCCAGCCTGTCGGCGATGTCCCGGTTGAGCACCCTGTCCCGGTCAAAAGGAAAGACGGTCAGGTCCCTGATAAAAGACAGGGTTGTTTCCAGGGCGTTCAGCGCGGTTTCTTTTTTTCGTGACAGTTTTTCCGCAAAGGAAAGGGCGTCGAAAAGACCGCCTTTCAACAGCCCCTCGAACTCGGCGAACAGGTATCGCCGGAAAACGAGGGGGTCTGGCCGGTTCTGGCGCTCATCACACAGCGCCATGGCTTTTCCAAGGCTGCCTCCGGCAAGGCAGGTGATGACATCCGCACGTTCCGCGTCCATCCCCTTAACGGACACAAGGCGGGAACGTATGCTTTCAGCGGGAATGGGTGTGAACATCACGGTCTGGCACCTGGAAAGAATGGTGGGAAGCACATCGGACGCCTGATCCGTGATCAGGATGAACATGGTTTTTTCCGGCGGTTCCTCGAGCATCTTCAAGAGTGCGTTGCCCGATTCCTGGTTCATGGTGTGCGTATCGTGGATGATCACAACACGCATCGAGGCCTCAAGGGGCTTGACCAGCAGTTTGCTGCACAGATCCCGGATCTGGGCGATTTTAATGAGTCCCCCGGAAGGAACCACCGTCAGGATGTCCGGGTGGGTTCCCGCCATGATTTTCCGGCAGGACCTGCATGGGCATGATCCCTCACCCGCCTGTGTCACTGGTTGGCCGGTGGTTCCCACAGACCCGGACGCTTCGGAAGCCCGGCAGTTCAACGCCATGGCCATGGCTCTGGCTGTCGTGGATTTCCCGACTCCGTCAAGCCCTGAAAACAGAAGGGCGTGGGGTACAAAGCCATGACGGATCATGGACATCAATCGGGAAACCGCCTGGTTCTGGTCTGTGATGGAATCAAACATACGCGCAAACTTTCGAGACTTTTACCGGACCCATTATGGGAAACGGCCAAAATCCTTCAGACATCAAGGGGGGAACGGCGTCAGGACACGCAACCGGCTCCCCCCTGGGGTGTTCCCACTGGAATCACAGGTCCGGGTCTGCCCTCTTGATACAAACGCCGAATCATGACCGCTGACCGGGATTCCGGATTTCTGCAATGGACCCTATTTGTAATCCACCCGTTCCTTGAGTTCTTTTCCACATTTGAAGAAAGGGAGTTTCTTGGGTTTGATCGTCACTTTTTCCCCGGTTTTCGGATTTCTTCCCGTGTAACTCTTGTATTCTTTCACGAAGAAACTGCAAAGACCGCGAATTTCCACACGGTCGCCTTTCACGAGGGCGTCTGTCATGGAATCGAAAAAAATCTGAACGACTTCAGCCGCTTCAGCTTTGGAAATATCAGCCTCGTTTTTCAAAGCGGAGATCAACTCCAACTTGTTCATAATTCCTCCTTGATCAAATCCAGAATAAAGCCGGGTTTTACCTCCGGTCGAATGCAAAGCCATTTAATAAACATTATCGGATACTAAGTCAAGCACTTATACGAATGTTATTCAACTCGTTTCACGTCGTCCTCATCCACTTCCACCGAAGCGGATTGACCGAGAATGTCGATGTGGACAACCACCCGGCCCTGGCCTTTGTATGTGAAGAAGACACCGGTCACGCCGGTGAAGGGACCGTTGACCACGATGATGTTTTCCCCTCTCCGGAATTCCAGGCCGGTCAGGATCGATTCCCCCGAATTCACCATGATCCGGAGGGACTCGATGATGGGCTGGCCCACGGGAACCGGACCGTCCTTGTTTCCGATCAGGCGCACCGCTCCCGGAGTTTTCAGGATGGACAGGTACCCCTCCGAGTAAAGGTTTGTCCTTACGAAAACATAGCCCGGGAAAAGGGGAAGATCCAGCATCACCCGGCGATCCTTTCGTTTGCTCCTCACGTGGGCGGTGGGAAGAAAGGCCTCGATGGATTTTTTCTGCAAAATATCGTTCACCACTTTTTCCGAACGGCTTTTGGTGTGAAGAACATACCAGAGGGCCGGATCGGGTTTTACGATCAGATCAGTCATATGATTTCACCTATTTCGATCCGATTTCTCCCAGGCCGGAAAGCTGGACGACCAGGCCGTAGCGTTTGTCTCCGGGTTTGTGGGTGTAATCCACCTGCACACCCCAGCACTGGGAAGTGTAAAGGAAACCCGTGCTTGTTTTGAGGTCTTCCTTTTCCATGAGGTTCCGTTCGTTAAGGCCGTAGACGGACAGCCTGTCGGTGACCTGAAGGTTGAGATAGGTTCTCAGATACTTCACATCGTCCCGGGTGTAGCGGTGCTCGACACGGAGGATGTCCCCCCGTTCGTCTTTCATGGAAAGGGCCGCGTTGCCTTCCAGGAGACACCTGTCGTAGTGGGACCATTTGCCGTCGGCGTCGAAACTCAGGTATTTAAAAGGTGTGAATTCAATTTCTCCGTAAAGGGGCAGGAAAGGTTCCCTTGTCGTCTTGTTCAGGAATTTGTCGGGATCCCTTTCATTGGCCTCGTTGATGTCATAGGTCTGTTCGATTTCAACACGGCAGAACTGGTTGTAGTGGAATTTTTGAGGTTTTTGCAACAACAACCCGTCCCCGATTTTTTCCTTGTCCTTATCCTTTTCTTTTTCCTCCTCCTCGATTTCCGCCTGTTTCGAACGGCTGGTGAAGGTGTTGATCAGGTTCAGGGTCAGGGTATTTTCACGTTTTATCCGGTCCAGGGAATCGAAGAACGGGTACTCGGTCTGATCTTTCTCGGGAACGTAGCTGTAGGTCAGCTTGGGTGTGAAGGCATGGCGTATCCTGTCCACGTTTTCGCCGCCAAGGTTGTAGATCCTGTAAAGGCTGGTGGATAGATCGATGTTGATATCGTAAAGCTGACGGCTGTGGGTTCCGTCCAGATCGTCGGAAACACTGGAATCCCCTGGAACATACCAGGTGGTCTGGCGGAAACCCATCGTGCTTTCAAGGGAAAACAGGTTCTTGTATCTCCAGGGCAGGATGAGCGTGGGAAACAGATCGACTCTCTGGCCTTCACGCAGGGTGTTCGTGGTGTCCTTCCTGAAGAAGTAGTCGTACTCGGTGTCAAAGGCGTAGTATAGTTTCGATCCGAAAATCTGGCGCCGCGCGGAATTGAATTCGATGGTGGGAAGTTTCTGGACCGTCGTGTCGTTCAGGTGGTCCACCCGTTTGACCACGTTGTCGTACCAGATGGTGCTGGCGTTCAGGCTGTAAGTCGACCAGGTCTTGGTGAGAACCATGCTGTTGGTACGGATGGCGTCGTCTTCGGATTCGATGTCCCGGCCGAAATTCCTGAAAAAATTCTGCTTGGTTGCATCGTACCCGTTTTTCATGTCACTGAACTCACGGAGGTAATCCTTGTCGCTGACCACGTCGGCGTCGAGCTTGACCAGGGCACCGCCCGGAAGGGCCTGATCCTGTTTCATGCGGAACCAGTACCTGTTGCGGTTGTCACGGATCGGTTCGTCTTCGTAGCCCCATTTTTCCATGGCCTCCACGCTTCCGTCTTCGACCTTGTCGTCTTTCATGTAATCGAAAAGCAGGATTCCCTTGGATTTTTCGGACAGGATGTAACGGTACTCCAGACCTGTCATGTTGCCGCGTTTTTCGATGTAACGGTTGTAGAATGTGGCGTCACTGCTTTCGTTGATGGCCCAGAAAAAAGGCTGGAGGTACTCAAACCCCTTGCGGTCGGACAGGCCGAATTCAGGAGGAAGAAGACCGGTCTGGCGTTGGATTTTCACAGGAAAGACGAGAAACGGGGTGTAGATCACGGGGACTTTTCGTGTCCAGAACGCGGCGTTGTAGATCGTTCCGTAGCCTTCGATGGTGACCGAGAGGTCATCACCGGTAAATTTCCAGTCGGGATTGTCCCCGTCGCAGGTGGTGATGCTGACCTTGTCTGCCGTATAGGTGTTGTCGCCTGTTCTCCGGATCTCGTTTCCTTTGATGTACACGTGATTCGATTCAATAAAAATAGAGGTGTTGTAGAGAACCCCCCGGTCGTTTTTCAGGTTGAGGAGAACCCTGTCCGATGTGCTTCGGTCTCCTCGTGACTTCAACTCCACGTTGCCCCGGGCAAAGATGCTTTCCCCGATTCGGTCGTATTCCACAAATTCGGCGTTCATGGTTTTGTCTTCATGGGTGACCACCACGTTCCCTTCGGCAACGAGCATGCCGCTGTTTTTGTCGTAGGCCAGGCTGTCGGCCACGATGTGCCAGGGCGATTCATCCTGGGCGCGGGCCGTTCCGGGCCAGGCCGTCATGACAAGGGAGATAAAGGCAATGGACATCCACAGGAAACGGACGATCTTCTGGCAAGTGTTCCCTAAGATCGGGGCAAGGCTGGGCATTCGATGGTCACAGGTCGGGTTTGCGCGCATAAGAGTCTGGTTTTGTCACATCAACGGTGGATTGAAACCGGTTGTTTCAAGGTTTTTTCCGGACCTTGAGATCAACCGGATACTGGATTTACAGTGTTTTGTGAAAAAAGCCGTATGCTTCGGATAACCGCTTGAATACGGCAGGGAAAAACAGTATAAAGCCAAATTACGGCCAAAAGTCAAGGGATTGTTAAGCCTTGAAACATGAATCGAACCCGGCAAAGACGGCTCAGACTATGTTTATTACATTTGAAGGAATCGAAGGGTCGGGCAAGACCACCCAGATTGAAAACACCAGGCGTTACCTGGAAGGTCATGGCAAGAAGTGTGTCACGACCCGGGAGCCTGGGGATACCCGGATAGGCCGCCAGATCCGTAAAATCCTCCTCGATCCCGAAAACCGGTCCCTGGTTCCCCATGCAGAGCTTTTTCTCTATGCGGCGGACAGGGTCCAGCACATCCAGGAACGGATCCTTCCGGCCCTTGAAAAAGGACAAGTGGTGATCTCAGACCGTTTTTCCGATGCCACCACCGTGTACCAGGGCTATGCCCGGGGAATCGATCTCGGCCTGATCCACGACATCCACCTTAAAGTCCTGAATGGCCTTACACCGGATATCACGTTTCTGTTTGACCTTGACCCGGCTGTGGGTCTTGAAAGGGCCTGGGCCGCCCTTGACGGTGGGGGGCGTTCAGCCGACGAAAGCCGGTTCGAACGGGAAACCCTGGATTTTCATCAAAAAGTGAGGAACGGCTATCTTGCCCTTGCGGAAAAAGAGCCGGACCGAATCGTCATGATCGACGCTTCTCTTTCTGTGGAACTCGTTTTTCAGCAGATCACGTCCCATTTGGCCCGTCGGTTTTCTTTCCATACCCCTTGATAAGGTCCGTTATGAGTTATTCCATTTTAGATGCCATCGGCAACACCCCTCTTGTGGAGTTGAAATCTCCGAAAAAGGGGGTCAGGGTTTTCGCCAAACTCGAATATTTCAATCCCGGCGGCTCGATCAAGGACCGGCCGGCCCTCAACATGATCGTTCAGGGTGAGAAATCCGGACTTCTCACGCCGGACAAAACGGTCATCGAAGCCACCAGCGGTAACACCGGCATCGGTCTTGCCCTGGTCTGCGCCGTGAAAGGATACCGTCTGAAACTGGCGATGAGCGAAGCCGTCAGCATGGAGCGGCGTCAGATACTCCAGGCCAGGGGAGCTGAAATTGTCCTGACGCCGGGGCAGCTTGGAACGGACGGGGCCATTCTGGAAGTCCGGAAAATGGCCCGGGAAAATCCGGATCGTTACTTCATGAGCGACCAGTACAACAACCCCGCCAACTGGATGTCCCATTACCACGGAACTGCCGAGGAAATCTGGAGACAGACAGACGGGCAGATCACCACCCTTGTGGCCACCATGGGGACCACAGGCACCCTCATGGGACTTTCCAGGAGGTTCAAGGAACTGAATCCTGACATCCGCATCATCGGTGTTGAACCCTATCTGGGCCACAAGATCCAGGGTCTGAAGAACATGAAAGAAGCCTATGAGCCCGGGATCTACGAGAGGAACAGGCTGGACAGCAAAATCAACATCGAGGACGACGCGGCTTTCGAGATGACCCGGCGGCTCGCAAAAGAGTCGGGCCTGTTCGTCGGGATGAGCAGCGGAGCGGCATGCGCCGTGGCCATGCGCATCGCAGAAACCATGGACAAAGGGACCCTGGTGGTGATTTTCCCGGACGGGGGTGAACGGTACCTGTCCACATCCGTGTTTGCCGTCCAGGATATTCCGGGTCCCATGCTGTTCAACACCATGACCCACAGGAAAGAACAGTTCGTGTCCAACGAACCGGGCAAAGTGTCCATGTATTCCTGCGGTCCCACGGTCCACGACCGGCTCCACCTGGGCATCCTGAGGCGGTTCGTTTTTGCCGATCTTCTCTGCCGTTACCTGGACTTCCGGGGTTTTTCGACCACCCATGTGATCAACGTCACGGATTACGACGACAAAACCATTCAGAGGGCCGAACTGAAAAACGCCCCCCTTGAAACGGTGACGGACAGGTATCTGGCCCATTTCATGGAAGATCTCAACACCCTGGGCGTGAAACCCGCCTCGGCCTATCCGAGGGTCAGCGACCACCTGGACGACATGGTGGCCCTGGGGGTCGATCTTGAAAAAAGCGGCCTGGCCTATAAAAAACAACGGTCCCTTTATTTCGATGTCTCCCGGCTTGAGGAATACGGAAGCCTTTCCGGAGTCGACCTCGACAAGATCCGACTGGGGCATACCGTGGACCTGGGGGAATACGAAAAAGACAATCCCCGGGATTTCACCCTGTTCAAACAAAGCAGGCCAGGGGAAGAAGAACGGGGAATCTATGTGGACACTCCCTGGGGCAGGGGACGGCCAACCCTTCACATCCAGTGTGCCGCCATTTCCATGAAGTATCTGGGCCAGCATTTCGATATCCATACCAGCAGCCGTGAGTTGGTCTTCCCCCACCATGAAAACGAACAGGCCATCTGCCGTGCCCTTCACGGAAAACCCCTGGCCAATTACTGGATTCATTGCGACCAGGTTTTTTCCGGAGGGAAGAAGGTGGATGAAAACGAAAACAGGCTGACTCTGGACCAGGTGGCCGACATGGGGTTCTCGGGACGGGAAATCCGCTTCTGGATGCTCGGCACCCATTACCGGAAAGCCCTTCATTTTTCAGAAGACCGTCTTCTCGAGGCCAGAAGGGCGTTGCAGAAACTTGACGCCTGCATCCAGGACCTCCTGAACGTGAAAGAGGGTCGGCCTTATCCGGATCTTGGCCAGATTGTCTACGACATCAAGCATGGATTCATCCACGCCATGAACGAGGATCTCAACATGTCCGAGGCCATGGCGTCGATACTGGGGGCCGTGAAAAAGCTCAACGTTCTGATTCAGGACAAGGCCATTGACCAGGATGGCGCCGGAGAGGTGATCAAGGTGTTCAGGGATCTGGATTCCGTTCTGAATGTCTGTGATTTTCACAATCTTTTTGCCGACAGCCTGGTCAGGAGCCTGGTGGAGAAGAGGGAGAAGGCCAGGGCCGAAAAGGACTGGGAGAGGGCCGACCGGCTGCGGGCACAGCTCGAGGAGCTGGGGGTAAGGATACGAGATTCCAAAAGCTGATTTTCATCATCGCGATAAAACGTCCAGCCTGGAAGTTTTCCGGCAAGAAGCGCCAACCCGATTGACGATAATTTAATAAGGATGACAGACCATGACGCCGATAGTGTTTCCCCATACCTTTATATCTGACAGCCGGAAAGTAAATTTTATCAATGTTTTCGGCTCCCTTGCCATACTCAGCCCTGTGGCGGAGGACTCAGAATATGACGACAGCGGGGTTCTTAGAATCGTCCCCGGGGCCTGCGATGATCCCCGTTTTGAATCGGCTGTCAGGGCCTATCGGCAGTTTGCAGCAGACAGCATGGACAGGGCCGGTTCTTATCTGAAAGGACAGGCGGGAATTCCCCTGTTCGATCCGGATGGGTCTGCGGCCATCCGTTCGGAGGTATGGAAAAGCGCTTCTGACGGGCCGGAAGACAGTTCGCCTGAAAGCCCGAGGGACCGGTTGCTGAGAGCCCGGGTCGTTCTTGCGATCGCCAGGGATTACGACCAGAGGAAGCATGAGATAGAAAGGGATCTCGAAACCCTTGCCCGGCGTGAACGCCTCCTTATGGAACAGCTTCAAGGAGAAGAACTGTTCGAAGACGGTTTTCAGGTATCTCCATCGGCCCCTCCGGATACCGGCCATGAAGACCATATGAACCTCAGGATTTCATCGTGGTCCGAAGTCTTTCTTGGTCTATGCCCGGAAAAGGAGAGGATATCCGGTCTTTTCTTCCTTGTCACGAGCCTTGAGGCCATCGAAATCATGAAAGATAAGGTTCCTGAAATGATTTCTGTCTGCGGTCTTGATTCCCGCTCGGTTACAGCTGAGAAAATACAATCAGTGGCCAGGGATCTTTCGATATGTGATATTTCCGAAATAGATCTGAAAAGCATCGGGTTGGATACGGCGAAAGATGGATCAGATCTTGTCTTTCATGTCGCACCGGGAATCCCTCCTGAATTGTTTTTTTTACGGATGACCGATGCCGTGCCCCTCGAAGGCGGGAAAAAAGAGACGATCAGAAATACGGTGGTCGGTTTTTTCCATGAACAGATGGTGTGAAAAGGTCTGATTACAAAGCTTTTTGGCACTTTTTTTGCCTGGAGGAAATTAATGAAAAACCATATTGACAGGCAGAAAAAAATAGATATAAGAATAGACCGGTTTGTTGAAACTTGAAAAAAAAGTTCTGCAAGAACCGAACTTGGGTTATGTAAACTGTTATAATAATTATTTTTTTTTGAGGAGGCTTTGAACATGGGTTTTACACCGACGGTTGACGCTGACAAATGTGTGGGTTGCGAAGAGTGTGTGGACGTCTGTCCCGTGGAAGTATTTGAAATGAAAGACGGCAAATCCGTGGTTGTCAACGGTGAAGAATGTCTCGGCTGTGAGAGCTGCGTTGAAGTCTGTGAAGCTGACGCTGTGACCGTTGAGGAAGACTAGGTTTCGTTTGTTTCTCCGGCCTGTTCTTCAGAGGGGGCCGGAGAAAGATTCATTTGTCCCGCATCCCTTCATTTTTCAATCCTTTATCATTAAAAACAGAAACAGGCGTTTCCAAGGACGATTCATTGGATCCGGTCCCTCGCTGTTTTTCGTTAGGATGTATCAACAATGCTGTGCGTGATGAAGGTCGGGATGACGATGATCCGCCTTGCCTTGATCATGAAAAGTGTGGTAATGCGTACCCATTATGAAACAATATGTTATCGATGAATTGAGACTCCATGATTACGAAAAAGTCAGGGACTTCCTGGACAAGTCCTGTGTGCCCGGAGGGATTGAAGGGGTTTACTGGCTTCCTGTTCCCGAAGAACTCCTGACGGACGAGCAGCAATCCCACGACGCCTGCAAGCCATACCGTTTCGGGCTTGAGCTCTATGAAGACCATCTCAGCTGCGGCCTTCTCGTCAGGGCGACAGGCAACATCCGCTGCCACTGCATCGCCTATGCCAACAAGGCTCAGAGGGACTGGCTTATCGAGACTCTCGACGCCATGATGGAGAAAATCGGGGTCATCATCTGAGTATCACTGTTGATGAGAGGGACGTGAAGAACCTCAATCATCGTTTCCAACATCGAGGGACATTCAGAAAATGCTGAAAATCATTCCCCTGGGGGGGCTGGGTGAAATCGGTCTCAACATGATGGTCATCGAATACGGGGACACCGGTATCGTGATTGACGCCGGACTGATGTTTCCCGAAGACTACATGCTGGGAATAGACATCGTGATTCCCGCCATGGATTACCTGGTTCAGAGCGACGCCCGGATGTCGGGGATATTTCTCACCCATGCCCATGAGGATCACATCGGGGCTCTCCCCTATCTTCTGAAAGAACTCAGGATTCCTGTCTACGGCACACCCTTCACCCTGGGTCTTGTCCGTCACAAGCTGGAGGAACACGGCCTTCATGACGTGGAGTTTGTGGAAGTCCATCCGGGTGATCCTGTGTGCCTTGGCCCCTTTGAAATCGGATTCATCCGAGTCAGCCACAGCACCGTGGACGGTGTGGGGCTTTCCATCAAGACGCCTGAAGGCCAGCTGATCCACACCGGAGATTTCAAGATCGGTCATGGCGGGGGGGGGAACACGGTGACCGATGTGAACCGTTTCGCCCAGTGCGGGGCCGAAGGTGTGCTGGCCCTGATGTCCGACTCCACCAATGTGGAAACCGAAGGCTACACAACGTCCGACCAGGTGGTGGCCGATTCCCTGCGTTCGGTTTTCGAAGGAAGCAAAGGCCGGGTGATCGTGGCCCTGTTCGCGTCCAACGTGGCCCGGATTCAACAGATCATCGATATCGCCGCCCGCAAGCGAAGCAAATTGATATTCAGCGGACGAAGCCTCGAGATGACCGTGGAGATCGCCAAGAAACTGGGTTTTCTCAACGTGCCGGAGGGTATGGAGATCGACGTGAAGGACGTGGATCATTACCCTGCCAGGAATATCGTCATGCTTACCACGGGCAGCCAGGGAGAGCCCATGTCGGCCCTGGCTCGAATCGCTGCGGGAAGCCATCGTCACATCCACATCGAGAAAGACGACACCGTGATCCTGTCGTCCAAGATGATTCCCGGTAACGAAAAAGCCATTTCCAATATCATCAACAGCCTGTACAGACTGGGCGCCAACGTGGTCTACGAACGGATGTCCAACGTCCATGTATCGGGCCATGCGTACCAGGAAGAACTCAAGATGATGATTCGGCTGACCAACCCCGAATATTTCATCCCCATTCACGGGGAATACCGGCATCTGGTTCACCACGCCCGCCTGGCCGAGCGTTCCGGAATCAAAAGGGACAATATCATCCTGGCTGAAAACGGCCAGGTTATCGGTTTTGAAAAAGGTCAGGGAAAAATCGTGGGCCGTGTTCCCACGGGCCGTGTTCTCGTGGACGGCAAAGGGGTGGGGGATGTGGGACGAAGCGTCCTCAAGGAACGGCAGATGTTGTCCGAAGACGGCCTGGTGGTGGTCACCATCGTGTTTGACGAGGAAACGGGCATCATCATGTACGGGCCGGAAATCGTCTCCCGGGGATTCGTGTTCTGGACAGCCACCGGCCATCTGATCGATGACGCCCAGTGTGTCATTCTCGAAGTCATCGAAGAGGTGGGCCTCGACATTCCCAACCGGATCGATGTGATCCGGTCCAAAATCCAGAAGGCCCTGCGCCAGTATTTCAATTTCACCATCAAAAGGCGGCCGATTATCGTTCCCGTGATCATGGAATTGTGATGAAGAAGACACGGACGACACGACACACGGAAAAAAAACCGGCACCTGCTCCCGAAGCACCCTTTTTCAGGCTCAGTGAATCCATGAAAAAAGAGATCGTGGGCACCGTCCTTTTTTTTATGGTCATCCTGACTCTGGTCAGTTTGATTTCCTACAGCCCCACCGATCCCTCGCTGAACCATGCCGGCGCCGAGGGGGAGGTGGGGAATCTTTTCGGAATCATCGGGTCCTACCTGGCCGGGATCCTGGTGGGTCTTTTCGGGGTGGGCTCTTTCTGGATACCCGTGGTTCTCCTCCTGGCCAGCGTCCGTTTTCTCGGACAGAAAAAAGAGAGAAACATCAAATCCCTGATCTGTGGCGGTCTGATCCTGGTGATCACCACCGGGGTCTTTTTTTCCATGATCACCGAAGACAAGGTCTTAATCCTTTTCGAACACCGCTTTTCATCGGGAGGCCTCATCGGCATCCCCCTGACCAACGCCCTTTTGAAATACGCCAACATGACCGGAGGCAGCCTGATTGTCCTGGTCCTGGTGATCATCGGCCTGATTCTTTCCACGGATTTTTCCATTGTGGGGTTTCTTAAAAAAAGCTGGGCTCTGATTGTTACGGGAAGCCTGGCCATCTGGAAAACTCCATCCCGGATCAGGGGCGCCTTCAGCGATTACATGGCTCGGAGGGAGCTTAAAAAACTCGATGACCCCCACCGGGACGAGGTGAGAAAAAACAAAAAAGACCCGGAAAAAAAAAGGCCTGAACCGGCCATCCGGATCACCACGGCCAAACCGCCGAAAGCGGTGAAGGTCCAGCCGGTGACAGAACAGGAAGAGTTCGATTTCATGAAAGCCGGAGACACGGGATTCAAGCTCCCCGGAGTCAGCTTCCTGAACAATCCGAAAAAACGGCCTGAGACGGTGGATGACGAAAACCTGAAAATGCGGTCGAAAGTTCTTGAAAAGAAGCTTGAGGATTTCGGGGTCTACGGACAGGTTTCCGCCGTGTCGCCAGGCCCGGTGATCACCACCTTCGAGTACAAACCGGCTCCGGGTGTGAAGATCAACAAGATCGTCAATCTTTCCGACGACCTGGCCCTGGCCCTTCGCGCCATCAGCATACGCATCGTGGCCCCCATTCCCGGAAAGGACGCCATTGGTATCGAAATCCCCAACGACACCCGGGAATCGGTGTGTTTCAAGGAGATCGTCACCTCGTCATCGTACATGAGTTCCAAATCTCCCCTGACCATCTGCCTTGGGCACGATATCGTGGGCGTTCCTGTGAGCGCGGAACTGGACAAGATGCCCCACCTTCTCATTGCCGGAGCAACCGGAGCGGGTAAGAGCGTGGGGCTCAACGCGATGATATCGAGTATCCTTTTCAGGGCCACTCCCGACGATGTGCGGATGATCATGATCGACCCCAAGCGGATCGAGCTTTCCGTGTACGACGGCATTCCCCATCTGATCACCCCGGTGGTCACCGACATGAAGAAGGCCACCAACGCCCTGTTCTGGGCCGTGCGGGAAATGGAACGGCGTTACGAACTCCTGGCGGAGCTGAAGACACGCAACATCGGCCAGTACAATAAAAAGGTGGAAAGGGATTTCAAGAACGGCCAGCCGGCCAACCGTCCCGAAGGCGACGAAACGGTTTACGAACACAGCCACGAAAAGCTGCCCTACATCGTGATCATCATCGACGAGCTTGCCGACCTGATGATGGTGGCGTCACGTGATGTGGAAGTGTCCCTCACCCGTCTGGCCCAGATGGCCAGGGCCTGCGGCATGCACATCATCCTGGCCACCCAGCGGCCGTCAGTGGACGTCCTCACCGGGATCATCAAAGCCAACTTTCCCACCCGAATTTCCTTTCAGGTGTCTTCCCGCATCGATTCACGAACCATCATCGACGCCAGCGGGGCCGAGGCCCTCCTGGGCATGGGCGATATGCTTTACCTGCCTCCGGGCACAGCCAAACTTCAGCGTATCCACGGGGCCTACATATCCGATGACGAGCTGAACCACCTGATCGAGTTCTGGAAAACCCAGAAAGCGCCGGAATACGACGAATCCATCCTGAAACCGCCTCCGGAGAAAGCCGAGGATGGCGAAGAAGAGGGGGATTACGACGAAAAATACGACGAGGCCGTGGCCCTGGTCACCAAGACACGCCAGGCGTCCATCTCCAGTGTTCAGCGTCACTTGAGGATCGGCTACAACCGGGCGGCCCGGATTATCGAAACCATGGAAAAGGAAGGGATCATCGGACCTGCGGACGGCGCCAAGCCCCGTGAGATTCTGGTGGGAAGCTACGACAACATGGGCGGTTGAACTTAAGCCGCCTGACGATATGACATATTTTTGATAAGGATGAAACGACTGACATGACACCAGATATCAAACTGATCGACGAGATCAAAGGGTTTCTCGATCCGGAAGAGGGCATGAGGCTGTACGATGTGGCCTGCGAAGCGGCCAAGATGGGTCCCATGCTGGAAATCGGAAGCTACTGCGGAAAATCGTCCGTGTACCTTGGAAGCGCCGCGAAAACCCACGGCTCCGTGCTTTTTACCATCGACCACCACAGGGGTTCCGAGGAACAGCAGTACGGGGAAGGGTACTTTGACCCGGATCTTTACGATGAAAAGGAACGGAAAGTGGACACGTTTCCCCACCTGCGGAAAACCCTGGAACGGGCCGGACTGGAAGACGCGGTGGTGCCCATGGTGTCCACTTCCCACGTGATCGCCAAGGTCTGGGCCACCCCCTTGAGCCTTGTGTTTATCGACGGGGGACACACTTACCGGGCCGCCTTCAACGACTACTCCTGCTGGTCCCGGCACATCATGCCCGGCGGTTTTCTGGTGGTCCACGATATTTTCAAGAATCCGGAAGAGGGGGGGCAGGCCCCGTATCATGTCTATCAGCTCGCCATGGCTTCGGGCCAGTTCGAAACGCTTCCCATGACCAAAACCCTGGGCGTTCTCCGTCGTTACCGCTGCGGAGACATCCCGGCTGATCTTCCCGCTTAGGTCAATCTGCAGAACGGGCTTACGCCCGGTATCTTGGTGGGCGCGAGCCCGCCAGGTTTAGCGTGATCGTCAAAATCTTTTTTAAAAAATTGTGCCTTTGGCGGCCAGCTTTTGAAAAGCTGGGCAAACGGGTTTTTTAAATAATCGTTTTCACGATTAGGGACAGAATCATTAGGGTCAGAACCATCAGGGCGGAGGCATGGAAAAGCCAGGGTTTGCTCCAGGCTGAAGGCAGGGTCATGATTCGTACACGGGGCTGTTGGGGGTGTCTGCGGTTTTCCATGGGGTCTCCTTTCGGTTGCGTATGCCCGGAAGCGCCGGGGTTCACGGCAATGGAAAGGACGTCGTGATAAAAAAATGACGACGCCTTATGATCAAGCCATCGTCATTTTATCCGGAAAGTTGAGATTTTTTTATGAAGTGTGAAGGATACCCTATTTTTTATCCTTTTTTTTGAAGTAGAGCACCAGGCTTTTCCCCATGAGGGGGTTCAGGAATCTGTCCAGGGCTTTGGTCAGAAACGGTTTCTGGAGAATGTCCCAGGTGAGGAAGCGCTTGTACAGGTTGACGGCCGGGCTGTCTTCCCGGGTGGGGCCCACGAAGCACTTCAGCCACCAGTAAGGGGAATGGAGGCTGTGGGCGTGATGGGCGGTTCGATACGTGCTGCCGGCTTCCTCGATGAGACTGACCAGGTTCTTCTTTTTGTAGATCCGGATATGGCCCTGGTTGGCGTTGAAATACTCGTCGGACAGGGCCCAGCAGATCCGCTCCGGCCAGAACCGGGGGACACTGACCACCAGGTCGTGTCCCGGCTTGAGAACCCGGAGGATTTCCGAAGCGGCTTTTTTCTCGTCGGGGATGTGTTCCATGACTTCGGAACAGATCACCAGGTCGAAGGTGTTGTCGGCAAAGGGAAGTGAGGTGATGTCCGCCGTGGTAAAAGCCCAGGTCCCTCCGCAATGAGCGCCCAGGCTGTCATGGAACTTCAGCCGGTTGACGCCTTCCCTGAGATCGTTGACATTCAGGTCCGCTCCGATGACGGTGACGTTTTCACGGGCGTAGAAGGCGCTCACGTGGCGTCCCGGTCCGCAGCCGATGTCGAGGATTTTAAAGCCGGGTTCGATGTGAATCTTATTGAAGTTTACCGTAATCACGCAGAGTCTCCCTGTAAGCTTGGACGGTCTTTTCAGCCGCGTTTTTCCATGTGAACTGTTCCATGACCCTGGTGTAGCCCTCTCTTCCCAGCCGTTCCGCACGCTCGGGATCGTCCAGGAGTTCCATGATGGCCTTGGCCAGAGCCTCGGGATTTTTGGGGGGTACGAGAACGGCCGCATCGCCGGCCACTTCGGGCAAGGCCCCGCCGGTGGTGCAGATCACGGGAATGCCGCTGGCCATGGCCTCACCCACGGGAAGGCCGAAACCCTCGTACACGGAAGGAACCACGGCAATGGAGGCCAGGGCGTACTGGCGGACGAATTCCTCGTCGGTGATCCGTCCGGTGAAGTCGATCAGATGGCCGATCTGAAGTTTCTGGATCAGTTTGACCACTCCTCCGTTTTCCTTGGGCTGGCCGATCACGGTGAGCCGGATGTTGCGTTTCTTTGAAATGTCGTGCACGGCCTGAAGCAGGTAGTAAAGCCCTTTGAGGGGCATGTCGGCGCTGTTCGTCACGATGATCCGGTCTTTCTCACGCTCGATGCCGGGCATGGGGTAAAACGTCTGGGTGTTGATACCGTTGGGAACCACGTTGAAACGGCTTTCCGGAATGTCGAATTCGCGGATGATGTCCTGTTTGGAGAACTCCGAGACGGTGATGATCCTGGGAAGAAGGCGGGCCACCCGTTTCTGCATGCCGATAAACGAGTACCAGCGCATGTGCTGGATTTTTTTTCTGAAAGAGCGGACGCTTTTAATGGCGATCCTGCGGTCCACCGTGATGGGATGGTGGATGGTGGCAATGGTGGGGATCTTCCGGCTCAGGGCCAGGACTCCGTAGGAAAGGCTCTGGTTGTCGTGGATGATGTCAAAGTCCTTCAGTCTTTTTTTCAGGAATTTCATGGCGCGAAGGCCGAAGGTGAAAGGCTCCGGGTAACCCTGGGTGCTGACGCTCAGCCATTCGATAAGGTTGATGGGGTCTTTCAGCTCGTAAGGCTTCGGGGTCCTGAACATGTCCGCCGGGTCGTAGAGGTTCAGACAGTCCAGCATGGAGAGTTTCACGTCCGGGTCCAGCAGGGGATCGGGCGGTCCGGCCACCACTTCCACCTGATGGCCGAGATCGGTGAGAGCGCGGCTGAGATTTCTCACATACACACCCTGACCGCCGCAGTGAGGGTTGCTTCTGTAGCTGATCATACAGATTTTGAGCGGCTTTTCCTTTTGTATAGCCATGGTGACGAACCTCGGAACACTCTTTCAGTTTGGGCGGCCCGGTCCTGACGCAAGCAATCCATCCGACCGCTGCCCCGAACCGCCGGCAGATTCCCAATCCAATCTGATGATTTAAAGGGAATCCAATTTAATACATGCGAGCTGCCGTTTGCGTCAAGGATTTATATCGCTTATCTTCTGGTTGCGGCTATCGTTTCAGACATGATTTGCGATCCTCAAGAATCTGTGCTCAGGCGCCTTGACCGATTGATCCGGATGCCTGACAGGCGGTCCCGGCCCTCACCTGATGTATCCTTATTGCTGTTGACACGCAAGTGCCTTTCCTTTATGTACGTCCACAAAAAAAACATCTTACTCATGGCATAAGAAATACTGGTAACAAAGCAAGGGGAGGGAGTGAAAATGGCGGCAACTCGAATCAATGGTCAGGTGGATGTTGTTCTTATCGGCGCGGGAATTGTCAGTGCGACCCTGGCGGCCTTGCTGAACGAACTCCTGCCGGATCTGAGCATCCGGGTATTCGAGCAATTGGAAGGTGTGGCCATAGAGAGCAGCGAGGCCATGAACAACGCCGGAACCGGTCATGCCGCCAATTGCGAGCTGAACTACACTCCCGAAAAGCCCGATGGCACAGTGGATATTTCCAAGGCCCTCACCATCAACGAGGCCTTCGAGGTCTCTTTGCAGTTCTGGGCGCACCTTGTGGAAAAGGGGGCCCTGTCGTCGCCCGAGCGTTTCCTCAGGCCCGTTCCTCACATCAGTTTCGTGTGGGGGGAAAAAAATGTTCGTTTCCTCCATGCCCGCCATTCCCAGCTCAGTGTTCATCCCATGTTCCAGGACATGCGGATCTCCGAGGACGAGGGGGAACTGACCGAATGGATGCCCCTGGTGATGAAAGGGCGGGACGCCCGCACACCCAGAGCGGCCACTCGCGTGGACCGCGGCACGGATCTGGATTTCGGTATGCTCGCCCGTGAGATGTTCGACGGATTGAAATCCCGGGCGAATTTCTCACTGCATCTCAACCATCAGGTGAAGGACCTCACCAAGGAATCGGATGGCCGCTGGCGGGTTCAGGTAAAGGATCTGGCAGAAGGTGGACAGGGTGAAGTGAGCGCCAGATTCGTCTTCATCGGTGCTGGAGGTGGCGCGCTGCCTCTGGTCCTCAAGTCGGGAATCCCCGAAGGCCAAGGTTATGGCGGCTTCCCGGTCAGTGGGCAGTGGATGGTCTGTTCCAATCCCGAGATCATCGCCCGGCATCATGCCAAGGTTTACGGCAAGGCCTCCGTTGGCGCGCCGCCCATGTCCGTGCCACATCTGGATACCCGGATGATCAACGGCACACAGGCCCTGCTCTTCGGGCCCTACGCCGGTTTCACGATGAAATACCTGAAACGCGGGTCCTACCTTGACTTGCCCAAATCCATCCACCTGCACAATGTCTGGCCCATGGCCGCCGCCGCCATTCACAACCTGGACCTTACCCACTATCTGGTCGGCGAGGTGCTGAAAAATCAAGAGGGCCGGATGGCCGCCCTGAGAGATTTCATGCCCGAAGCACGCACGGAAGACTGGAAACTGGCCATTGCCGGGCAGCGGGTGCAGATCATCAAGAAGGATCCCAAACTGGGAGGTAAACTGGAGTTCGGAACCGAGCTGATCACCGCAGCGGATGGCTCCCTGGCGGCCCTCATGGGGGCCTCTCCCGGCGCCTCCACGGCCGCCGCCACCATGATCATGCTCATCCAGCGATGCTTCCCCGGGCAGGTCAAGACCGAAGCCTGCCGTGTAGCCCTCGCCAGGATGATTCCATCACACGGTCACTCACTTGCCAGGGAACATGAGCTGCTTCGAAACGTTCGAGCTCGGGTGAATCGCGTGCTGGGACTGAAACAGGCCCTTTAAGCCAGGGTCGAAGTCCTGCCCGGATCAGGCGTGAGCCAGCTTATTTGAGGGAATCATTGTTCGCCCGCTCGGCCGGAAATCCGTGGGTAAATATTAACGGACATTGATTTTTAAAAGAATGATGACAAAAGCTGACGTGATAGCCGTGAGAATCAATGAGAATACAAAGGCGATGCGGATCACCTTGTTTTCCTCACCCATCTTGTCGATTGCCGCCGCCGCATTCTGAAGTTTTGCCGGAGATATCACACTGGCCAGCCCGCCGCCGAACGCAAGCCCTGCCGTCACGATAATGAGGCCTGTCAAGGGCATGGAGAGGTTACGGGCAGTCGTGAGAGAGTACTTTCCGAACATGGCGATGGTCGACGCTTCACTGCCGGTGATGAACCCTCCGAAAAGGCCGATGAACGGGATGATGGCCCCGTAAGCATCCTGGAAGAACAGCGCCGAGTAGTCGGCAAGGATCTTCACCATGCTTGGAACGGAGAACTGTCCCGAAACCATGTCGTAACCCGACATGTTCATGACCTCGCCGATGGCAAAAAACACCGCGGCCGCAAACACAGGCCTTGGAGCCCGTTTCAGCCACAACAGGATCGAATCCTTCACCTGTTGTTTTGTCGGCTTAAGGAAGGGAATGGAGAGAATCGTGCTGATGAAGATCCAGGTGTAAGCCTGCCATAGCACGCGGGTGTCCAGGGGTTTCCCATCGGCGGTAATGCCCAGAATCGGCAGCTTCATGGTTCTGTAAAGATAGTTGAACACATCTTTCGGCACATTGAGCGCCAGGATGACCACGATAAGAATCAGCCACGGCATGATCGCTTTCCAGAGGGGGTATGTTTTTTCATATGCAAGGTCGTCCTGCCCGAGACAGCTTCTGTCGATGATATTCTTGCCCGTGATTTTAAGGTAGAACCCCATGGTAAAGATGACGGCAAGTCCGCACAATACACCGGAAAGCACCACAAGGTTATCGTGTCTGTTGGTGAAGTAAGCCACGACACCGATGACTGCTCCGGTGAGCAGGCACACAAACCAGCCTTCCTTGATCCCCTGCCATTTTCCCACGATCCAGAGCATGCAGAAACCGATCAGCACCGAGACAAGCGGAAGGAACATGAAGAAGACCATGCCCGCCTGGCTCAGACTGATTTCATGGCCTTTGCCGAGAAAACTGTTGGCGATGTCAACGAAAACCACAATAGGAGCCCCAAGAAGGGCGTATGTGCAAAGCGAGTCATAGCCGATGGCGGGAAGGGCGATCGCAACATACGTGGAATAGCCCATAGCCAGGAGAATGGGCGGAAGGAGGGACACGGGCGTCGCACCCACCGAAACCATGAGCGTTCCGAAACCGATGTTGATCATCATGATCTGCACGGCCCGGTTCTCGCTCGACAGGGTTTTCACGAAGACGATGATCCGCGCAAGAGCACCGGTCTTTTCCATATACGCCATTTGAAGCAGGGAGGTGGCCACGATGAGGGAAACGGAAAATGAGCGGATAAAACCCGCCGCAATCGAACGCGCGATGACCTGGACCGAGGTTTGAAAAAAAAGAAAGGCGACGATACAGATCGCGATCAGTCCGACCACACCGCTGACATCCGCCGGCTTTCGGAAAACGATGAGCATGAGAAGCAGTATGGCAATGGGTAGGAGTGTGAGGAAAAGGGACTCAATGGACATGCGGTCTCCGACTATAATAATTCATGGCAAAATTCGAATGGACTGTCATACATGCCACGGAGTCTTAGATCAAGGTTTTTTGGTCCGGTTTTCATGGAAAAGGTTGTAGGGTTGTAAAAAGTAGGGACATGTCATCATGAGTCAGTGTTATGATTTCATTACCGTGCCCCGTTTTAATAAGTGAAAGAATCCGGGAGAGTTTAGCAAAGTCAGGAAGGTTTTGTTTTTGAGAAAGCCGGATAATATTAAACCGGCAACTAAATAGAGCAACTTTTTGTTATGGGTTTATGGCTGATTTAGCCGTAGGTCGGGCTTTCGCCCGACGTCATTGTCGGGCGAAAGCCCGACCTACTTCGTGTATTTTATTGCCGTGTTAATAATATATAGGTCTGAATAGTTTGGGCACCTATTTAGGCCAAAGGAAGAATAGATAACCGCCATACAAGGCAAGGAGTGTTACCCCTTCAAGCCGATGGAGAAATCGCCCTGTGTAGAGCATCGGGATCAGAAGGACCGTGAAGGCGATCATCACCGAAAAGTCCACGATGGTTATGCCGGGTGCATAAAGAGGTGAGAAGGTGGACGCTATGCCAAGTATCGCAAGAATATTGAATACATTTGAACCGATGATATTCCCGACGGCAATATCCGGCTGTTTACGGAAGGCAGCAACCACTGACGTGGCAAGTTCCGGCATGCTTGTTCCGGCAGCCACAATCGTCAGGCCGATCACAGCTTCGCTTACCCCCAAAGCTTTTGCCAGGGCCACTGAATGATCGACGAGCAGGTTTGAGCCGAGTATGAGAATTCCCAAGCCTGCGCCGATGAACAAGACATCAATGAACCAGTGTCTTGAAACTGAAGGAGTTGAAGCATCGATTGGATCACCGGCACCTTCTCTACGGCCAAGAACGACACTCATCCAGGTATAGGCGACGATCCCAGCAATAAGGATCAGCCCCTCTATAAGACCAAGAGTCTGGTCAAGAAATAAGAACGGTAGCAGGATTGCCACTCCCAAGGCGATCGGCGCGTCGATCTTGATAACCTGCGTATGAACCGGAGTTGGGCACACCAAGGCCGTGATGCCAAGGATAACCCCTATGTTAAAGGAGTTCGAACCCACCACATTCCCAACCGAAATATCACCCTGGTGGGACAAGGCAGCTTTAATGCTCACAACCAGTTCTGGAGAGCTGGTCCCGAATGCTACAATTGTAAGCCCAATCATCAGGCTGCTTAATCCGGCCCGAAGGGCAAGTGATGCGCTCCCTCTGACAAGACCTTCGGCACCAACAAAAAGAAGAAGGAGAGATAATGATATGAATGCAATATTGATAATCATAATTTATCCACACTATTCCGAATGAATTATTTCGTGGCTCTCGGATTTATAAGTCATCTCGGTACAAAATACAAGCCGCTTGGGGATGCTAATTTAAAATGTTAGATATTTTCATGGAATGTTAGCCATTTTAAAAATCCGACCCATATTGTCATCATGGAAAAGGTGTTTTGGCGCTCATGATCATGCAGACTTAAAAACAATGTGGAATGTTAAATATCACTTGACATGAAAAACGATTCTCATTTATAAATTGCCATACACTTAATCCGCACAACGGTGTGCGGATACATTCAAAAGAACGACAAAGGCGTCTGTTTTCTTTGATTAATTACGCAAAGGGACTGATGCCTTTTTGTATTTGAAGGCATCGACATGTTATGAACCGCTTAATTTCAGTATGATTTGTTAAGGAGAAGACCATGAGATTCGAAAAACACAACGATGCCCTTGGAACAGTCAACAGAGGAAATCCCTGTGAATCCAGCCTTTGCACGCTTTGCCGCGCCGATTGTCAGGGCAAATGCGAAACCTGGCTTTCAAGCCTGGTGGGCAGAAAACTTCTCTATCCCAGGGATTTCGGTTCAGTGACCGCAGGTGCCAACAACACCACCCATGTGGGTGTATCCTACAACTCTCTGAGAGTTCAGGGCTACGCCTACGGCGCCCATGGTCTTGCCGCCAATCTGTCCAACGATCCTGACGACTGTATCTTCCCCAACGTCACCCTCGAAGGTGAATTCGGCGCAGAAGTCAAAACCAAGTTCAAGATGCCTCTGATGACCGGCGCCCTGGGTTCCACTTTCATCGCTGCCAAATACTGGGATTCCTTTGCCATCGGCGGATCTCTCGTGGGTATTCCCGTGGTTATCGGTGAAAACGTTGTAGGCGTGGACCGTGAATCCGAAATTAACAACGGTAAAATCACCAAGGCTCCCGAACTGGATCGCCGCATCGACACCTACCTCCGTTACAACGACGGGTATGGCGCGATCATCGTTCAGCTCAACGTGGAAGACACCCGTAACGGCGTGGCCGAATACGTGGCCCAGAAATACGGCAACAAATGCATCATCGAGCTTAAATGGGGTCAGGGCGCGAAGGACATCGGCGGCGAAATCCAGGTCACCAGCCTTGACTACGCCCTGTTCCTGAAGAAACGCGGCTACGTGGTCGACCCCAATCCCGAACTGCCCGAAGTCCAGGAAGCTTTCAACAACGGCGCCATCAAATCTTTCGCCCGTCACAGCCGTCTGGGCGGAACCAACATCAAAAACGTGGATCTTGTCCGCGAAGACTTCATGAAGAGCGTGGATTACCTCCGGAGCATCGGGTTCAAACGCATCTCCCTTAAAACCGGTTCCTACGGCATGGAAGAACTGGCCATGGCCATCAAATTCGCCAGCGACGCGAAACTCGACCTTCTCACCATCGACGGTTCAGGCGGCGGCACCGGCATGAGTCCCTGGAACATGATGCAGAGCTGGGGCGTTCCCTCGATCAACCTCCATGCCAAAGCTCACGAATACGCCAGCATCCTGGCAGCCAAAGGCCAGAAAGTGGTGGATATGTCTTTCGCCGGCGGTTTCGCTCTGGAAGACAGCATTTTCAAAGCCCTGGCACTTGGCGCTCCTTACACCAAGCTGGTCTGCATGGGCCGCGCCATCATGATCCCCGGTTACCTGGGAGCCAACATCGAAGGCGTGCTCCATCCCGAGCGGAAAGCCAAAATCAACGGAAACTGGGACAGTCTGCCCAAGACCGTGACCAATGTGGGCGAAAAAGCCGAGCAGATTTTCGCGTCCTACTTCGACGTTCAGAAGAAAGTGGGTAAAGACGAAATGAAGAACATCCCCTACGGCGCCATTGCGTTCTGGACCATGGCCGACAAACTGGCCTGCGGTCTCCAGCAGCTTATGGCCGGCGCACGGAAGTTCTCCCTTTCCCAGATTTCCAGAAACGACATCTTCTCCGGAAACCGTGAAACCGAGCGCGAAACCGGTATTCCCCACGTTTCCGAAGTGAACGACGAAATCGCGAAAAAGATTCTGAACTCCTAAGATCCCATTCTGTGTAAGAATCGTGGATAAAACGGGCATGCCCATTTTATCCAGGAATTTTCTTGAAACACAGGCCATGATTCAAAAAAAGCGGAAGGCAGCCTTCAACTGTCTTCCGCTTTTTTTTGTCTGCTCCAGAATTCCTCATTTTGATTTCATGTCTGCCGACACGGACCGTTGCGTCCTGACCTTTAAAATATTTTACGAAATGTCAATTTTATCGGGGGGATAAATAAAGGTTTACCCTGTTTCGCATTTGATGCTATATTTTAACCAGCTTTCGAAAACAACTCCATTAAACACAGAATACATCCTTGGCCAGCGACCATCCCGCGAATCTCTTCTTCCCGGACGAAGGGATCGCATGGCATGGCTGTCCATCGGTGTTCTCAAGGCCTTGAACCGGTGAGATCCGTTGTTCACACGTTGAAACCGTTTATCAGAATAGGAAAAAGCCTATGATCCAGAGATTGTCTCTTCGCCAGAAAATGTTGTTTTCCATCTGTGGCATCGTACTTCTGGCTTTTGTCGCCATCGTTTCCTACATCACCCTGGCGTCCTCACGAAACGCGGAAATCGAAGCCAGTCAGCTGGCGGTTGAAATTGGGTACAGATACGGCGGCGCCATCAAATCGGACATGAACATGGCCAGCGGTGTGGCCCGAACCCTGGCCCATACCCTGGAAGGCATGAAACTGATGAGTCCCGAACCAAGCCGGGCCATGGTGAACGCCATCATGAAGCGGATCATGGAAGAAAACCCCGATTGTTACGGTGTCTGGGCCGCCTTTGAACCCAATGCTTTTGATGGAAAGGACGCGGAATCAGCCAACCAGCCGGGCAGCGACGCCAACGGCCTGTATCAGCCTTACTGGCACAAATCAGGAAATGACATCAAGCTGGACGTGACCGGTATGCAGGCCGAAAACGACCCGGTGGGGGCATGGTACTGGAAACCATTCAAATCCGGTGAGGATTTTGTCAACGAGCCCACGGTGTTTAATTACGACGGTAAAGACGTGACTCTGGTCGGCGTCTGTATTCCTATCAAAATTGACGGCAAGGTGATCGGTGTTGCCGGGGTGGATTATTCCATGGACAAATTCAAGGAGGTGGTGGGTGCCGTCAAACCCTACGAAACAGGTTACGGGTTCTTTATTTCTAGCAGCGGGATTTTCGTGGCCCATCCCTCGGCAGATCGAATTGGAAAAAACATGAAAGATCTGTCCGATATCACCTACAGCGACGAAGCCATCGCCGCCATCCAGAACGGAACCCTCCATACGGAGACCCGGACTTCAAGGGTTTCAGGGGAAAAATCGATTTTTGTTTACACTCCCTTTACCGTGGGATACGCCACCACACCCTGGTGCTTTGCCGTCAGTGTTCCCCTGGACAAGGTTCTTGATGGGGTCAACACCATCCGGAACAGAAGTGTGCTGATCGTTCTTTTGACCCTTGCCGCCCTTTTTTCCCTTGTTTACTTTATCTCCACACGGGTCATTTCCGCGCCTATCCAAAAAGTGGTCCAGAACCTCAAGGATATCGCGGAAGGAGAGGGAGATCTCACCCGAAGGCTCCGGGTCACATCCCAGGATGAGATCGGCAACCTGGCCAACTGGTTCAATATCTTCATGGACAAACTCCAGGACCTGATTCGCCAGACCGTGTCCACCTCGGGGGCTGTGGGCGATTCGTCGTCGGAACTCCTCACCATTTCAGGGGAGATGGTCAGCAGCACCTCCGTCGCCCGTGACAAGGCCGACAAGGTCACCAGGGCGGCCGAAGAGATGAGTGGAAACATCCATTCCATTGCGGCGGCCATGGAACAGGCTACCACCAATATCAATATGGTGGCTGTGGCCACGGAAGAAATGGCGTCCACCATCCATGAAATCGCACGGAATTCCGAACAGGCACGGGGAATTTCCACCAGGGCCGTGACCACGTCTCGGGACGCGTCGGAGAAAATGAACCGGCTGGGGGTGGCAGCCGTGGATATCGGCCATGTGACAGAAACCATCAACGACATCTCGAACCAGACCAACCTCCTGGCCCTGAACGCCACCATCGAGGCGGCGAGGGCCGGAGAGGCGGGCAAGGGTTTCGCCGTGGTGGCCGGAGAGATCAAGGAGCTGTCCCGTCAGACCGCAGACGCCACCCTGGAAATCAAGAAACGAATCGAAGGCATCCAGTCGGTCACGGTGGAAACCGTGGAGGAAATCGGAGCTGTGGTTGATATCATCCGTGAAATCAGCGATATCATCACCACCGTCGCCACATCGGTGGAAGAGCAGTCCGCAGCGACCCGGGAAATCTCCCAGAACATCAGCCAGGCGTCTTCCGGTATCAACGATGTGAACGAGAAGATCAACCGGAACGCCCAGGTGGCTTCTGTGATTTCAAAGGAAATCGCCGACGTGGATGGATCGGCCGCCGAGATCCTTAAAAACAGCGACCGCGTCAACCGCAGCGCCGACCAACTGACGGAACTGGCTCGACAGCTTTCCGAAAGGGTGGGCCGGTTCAAGGTGTGACCGAAAAATCGAAGGGATATGAAAGAATAAAAAAAGGCCGTGGACCCTTTTGGGGGATCCACGGCCTTTGCGTTTTTTTGGCTCAGGCTTTTAGACAGCCGCTCCGCAGGCCGGACAGAACTTGAAGGTCTCGTCCTTGATCGGGCTGTGGCATTTGCCGCAGCGCTTGGGAACCGGTCCCAGAACCACGAGGAGCTCGCCTTCCTTGACCGGGGTCATGTGTCTGTCGTGTTTGTAATCGGCGGTTTTCAGAACCCGTTCGACCACACCGTCCATGGGAGAAAGCACGGCTTTTTCCTGTTTCATGATGGTGATATTGAACAGTTCCTCGCCCTTGACCACCATGTCGCCCGGTTTTACGTACATCACCCAGAGATCGCCGGTGCTGGGAGACCCGACGTGGCAGATGTTTTTCTTGTCGGCCATTTCGATGCCGCCGACGCCAAGACTCGTGGGTTCCGCCACCTGGACGGCGTGGGAGAAGGTTTCGTCATCCAGATGATATCTGACCAGCCGCACGCCCTGGGGGTCGACGGGACCGATGTCGATCAGGGACATCCTGTGGGGTTTGCCGTCGGTGTCACAGAAGGTCATTTCACGTCCCACAGTCAGGCCTTCGAACCACACATCCAGGGGCAGGCGGTTGGGGTTTCCGTAATTGTGACGGAAAATGATGGTCTTGAGGGCGTCTCCGGGATGGTTGAGGTAAAGGACCAGTTCCTCTGAAGTGGGCGTCCGTTCGATCTGGGCGGTCAACGATTCGGTTTCGGCTTCGATATCGATGCTTTCCAAGGCTTTCAAAGGTGAATCCTCGGTGCGCTGGGCCATGAAGGTTTTGTAATCCGCACCGAAGGCGCTTTCATAGACCCATTCCGGGGGAAATCCAAGGGGCATCTTGCCGAATTTCCCGAGAAGGAGGTTTCTGAACGCGTCGTTGCTTTCCTTGTAGAGAGTCAGGCGCTCGTGCTTCAGATCGTCGCTCAGGCGGCTTTCGGGAACACCGGCCACTGATTCCAGAACCCAGAGAAGGTGGGCCACTTCGTCTTCGCCGCCACGTTTGAACGCCCCGGTAACCGCGAGAAACGCCGTGTTCCAGGTGATCTGGGAGCCGGGCGTCACGTCGTGGTAACGCACGATCTGCCGTGTCCCGGCAAGGAAACGGAGCATGTAGGGCAGAAGGTGGATGTAGCCCTGTTTCATGGCCCCTTCCTGGGAAGAGCTGGTGGCTCCGCCCGGCATGCCGTGGTAGATCACGTCATGGTCGATGCCCTGGAAATACGGGGCGGTGTACCGGTCGTAATACGGCATGATCTGCTTCAGGACGAAGTTGCAGGTCCTGATGTTGTCCTTGTTCAGGGTCGTTTTGAGACCCATCTCCTCTTCGATGTAGGCGGCGGTGGAAAGCACCTCGCCCTGACCGTACCAGCGGACCGAAGAGCCGATGGCCGTGTCCACGATATGGGCTCCGGCCTTGGCCGCAGCCCCCACGGACGGGGTGAACAGGCCGTCGGTGAAATGACGGTGGTAATGGATCACCAGTTCGGGGTATTTTTCCCGGATGGCCGAAACGAGGCTGCTGATGAAGCGGGGAGGACAGACCCCGGCCATGTCCTTGAGCCCCAGGATGAAATCCCGCTGGGCTTTTTTGGGGGACTGTCCGGAGATGCGGGCGATCATCGCCACGATTTCATCCACCACGTTCATGTAATGGGGCACGTCGAAACCTTTGGCCCAGGACAGGCTGATGGCCGGTTCAAACACATTGCCACGGGCCGCCATCACCACTTCGGCAAGAGGCGCCATGTTTTCCACATGGTTCAGGAAGTCGAAGCAGCGGACGATGTCGTGGTGCTCGCAGATCATCTCGCCCGTGATCTGCATCAGGTTTCTGGGCTGGGGCTTGTAGCCCAGGAGATTGGTGGAGCGGACCAAAATCTGCTTGGGCGTGTTGGGGGCGATCTGGTCCCAGACACGGGCTTCGTTGAAGGGGTAGGTCATGTTGGCCATAAGGGCCACGTGAAAGTGGGCGCCGCCTCCGTTTTCAATGGAGAAGAAACCGCAGCGGTCCAGGTAAGGCCCGATGATGATGTCCTCGGCCAGCCTGAAACGGTTGCCGCTGTTGGACTGGGTGATGTCACGGGGCGTGGTGTCGGTGAAATGGATCCGGCCGGAATCCCTGACGTAGTCGAGAAGGGCTTTTCTGTCTTTTCTCGGATAGATGATGTCGGGCCGGGATTTGTCGATCTTGGGAAGAACCGGTGAAAATTCCGGCATGCGTTTGTCTTCGAGGCCCCGGTATTCGCCGAGCTGGACAAAGGGGTTGTATCCCCTGGCGGAAATTTCGGCGGTGAGCCGGCTGAGCCGTACGGCCTCCGGGTCCAGGTCCTTGTAGTACATCAGTTCGGGCGTGACACTGACGAATTTGGTGTTGTAGTCGCCGGAACGGAACTTCGGATGGGCGATGATCCTGGCGTGGAACGGGATGGTGGTTTTGGGACCGCCGATGATGTATTCCTTCAAGGCCCGTTCCATGGTGGCCAGGGTTTTGTTCCAGTCTTTGCCGTAAGCGATGAGGAGAGCCGCCGCTGAATCATAGTAGGGCGGGAACTCGTGGCCGCCGGAGATACAGGAGTCGAGACGGATGCCGGGGCCGCCGGGAGAGATGTACCGGCTGATCAGGCCTGAGTTGGGGGTGAATCCGTGCCTGGGATCTTCGCAGTTGATTCTCACCTGGAGGGCCTGGGAGATGGGGCGGGTGTTTTCTTCGTTGAAACGGAGTTTCGCCCCGAAAGCCACGGCGATCTGTTCCTCGACCAGGTCGATTCCGTAACGGCATTCGGTGATACCGTGTTCCACCTGGAGCCGGGTGTTGGCTTCGATGAGATACACGTTGAGATCGTCGTCCACCAGGAATTCCACGGTGGCCAGCGAATAGTAGCCCACAGACGTGACCAGTTTTTTCGAATACTCCTTGAGTTTCGTGCGCAGTTCCTCGGTCATTTTCGGCCAGGGAGACGGGGTGATTTCCACCAGCTTCTGATGGTTTCTCTGGACGGTGCAGTCCCGTTCGTCAAATGCGAACACGTTTCCGTAACGGTCGGCGATGGTCTGGATTTCAATGTGGCGCACCGAGGTGAGGAGCTTTTCAACGAACAGCCTGGGGTTGCCGAAACTTGCGTGGGCCAGGGCCGACGCTTTGGAAAAGGCGCTTTCCAGCTGTTCGAGATCGTGGACTTCGTAGATACCCCTTCCGCCGCCGCCCCCTTCGGCCTTGAGCATCACAGGAAGTCCCATGTCAATGGCCACTTGCCGCGCCGTGGCCACGTCAACGGCACCCACAGATCCTGGAACAACAGGAATGTCCAGGCTTCGGGCAAGTTCACGGAGTTTTACCTTGTTGCCGAGAAGTTCCATGCCTTCCGTGGAAGGGCCGATGAAAAGAATCCCCGCGTCCTCACATTTACCTGGAAAACTCGAATCTTCCGAAGCGAAACCCCAGCCCGGGTGGATGGCGGCAATGTTCTGTTTTTTCGCCAGGGCGATGAGCTTGTCCAGATCCAGATAGGCCCTGGGGTTTTCTCCGAGCAGCACAAGCTCCCTGGCCCCTGCGGTGAAAGGAGCTGTCTTGTCCACGTCGGTCACCGTCATCACCGGCACAGCCTGAAGAAGTTCACCGATGGTCCGGCTGATACGCCGGGCCGCGATACCCCGGTTGGCCACCAGAATTTTTTTGCCTTTGATTTCACTGCACACGTCTTCGAACGTTTTCATGTATCCTCCAGAAATTTAATGAACGACGGGGAAAAAACTTCCGGTAAGGAAGGTGGCTTCCCCGTCCGCTGTTATCAATCGAATACCCCCCTGTTTTGTTAATCCTGACAGAACGGCCGGGAAATTCCGTCCGTCGGGGGACGTAAATACAACAGGCTCGTCCTTGAACGCCATGATGCTTTCAAGTTGCCTGACAAGGTCAGGGCCTCCACCGGAGACGCTGTGATCTTGAGCCACCTGCATGAGCGTCTCATGGATCAGGGACCACAACTCGAACGGAGCCGTGACAAGGCCGAAGTCCTTCAGGTCGCCCGGCGGAAACGCCTGGGGGTCACGCATGGCTACCGTGGGTGGAGAACAGGTAATATTGATGCCGATTCCCGCGATCATGATTCCTGAACGGTTTTCAACCAGGATTCCGCCTATTTTTTTTCGGCCGACCAGAATGTCGTTTGGCCACTTGAATTCGCTGTCAAGGCCGAGTGACTTCAAAGCCATGGATACGGCAAGGGCCGGAACAAACGTCGGAAAGGCGGGGTGCTGGGCCAGATTGCCGAGCCTGACGGATGCGAAAAGGTTTCCCGTCTCGGAAATCCAGGAACGGTGGAACTGGCCACGGCCGGTTGTCTGGCTGTCAGCCAGAACCGAGGCCCATTCCGGGAATTCATGTCGGTCAAAAAGCGTCCATGCCACATCCATGGTCGAAGCGCATCGTTCTATATGATACAAGTCAACATTGTGGCACAGGTTGCGGAGACGGTCAACCCTTATGATTTCAAGTGGTTGTTTGTGATTAGCTCCGTTGTCGGGAATCGGAAGAAAAAGTGGCTCGCTGTTTGAGAAGCGGTCTGAAAAAGAAGTGGCCGGAGCATGTTCGCCCATTGAACTCAACCGTCTGACCCTCAAGAGAAAGAAACGCCTGAGACAAAAAACCGGAATCCACTGAAGTCAGGTGAATTCCGGTTAACATATCAATTCAAGCAACCGTCACATTCGGACGGTGATTCGGGCCATTTACATTCTTTTTGATGGATTTGTCAATGAAAACCTTTGGGGATGGAATATTTGGATACATGTTACGTGTTGACAGAGCATCGCTTTTTTTTCTAAACTGCCTCTTTCCGGATACTTGGCCGAAACACTTTTTAATTCAAGGATTTTATAGGGTTGAGGGCGATTTATGCACGGCATCCTTCCACAGATCGGTATTTCACTTCTGGCAGCCACGGCCCTTGGTTTTATATTCCAGTATTTCAGGCAGCCGGTGATTTTAGGATACCTGGTGGCGGGCGCCCTGATCGGACCTGAAATCGGCTTCAAGCTGGTGTCGGAGCCTGAAAGCATCGAGGTGATTTCGGAAATCGGGTTGATTCTCCTGCTTTTCATCATCGGGCTTGAAATCAATCCCAAACATCTGATTTCTTCGGGTAAAAAGCTGATCTTCACCGGTATCGGCCAGTTTATCGTCTGTGCTGTCATGGGATTCGGTTTTTTTCTTCTTCCGTTCTTTCACCTGAAAGGCGCCATGGACGCACTGTACCTGGCCCTGTTCTGCGGTCTCAGCAGTACGGCCATTGTGGTGAAGATCCTTTTCGATAAATTCGAACTCGATACCCTGCCGGGCCGCCTGACCATCGGAATTCTGATTTTCCAGGATATCTGGGCCATTCTGATTCTCGCCCTCCAGCCGAATTTCACCAACCCCAACCTGCTTCTGGTTTGTCTCGCTTTGCTTAAAAGCGCCGGTCTTCTGGCGGCGGGCTACCTGCTCAGCCGTTACGTGATGGGATGGATTTACGGGCAGATTTCCAAGACACCTGAAATGGTGGTGGCCATGTCCATCGCCTGGTGCGCCCTGATGGCGGGCATCGGCTCCTTTATCGGCCTTTCCATGGAGATGGGGGCTCTTATCGCCGGGGTGTCCATTTCCGCTTTTCCGTACAGCGTCCATGTGTCGGCCAAGGTCCTGCCCTTGCGGGACTTCTTTTTGACCCTTTTCTTCCTGTCCATCGGGATGAAGATCCCCGCGCCAGATTCCGGGCTTCTCGTTTTTTCCGCCGTGATCGTCCTGTTCGTGATTCTGTCACGGTTTTTCAGCATCTACCCCATTCTGGCCTTTGCCGGAAGCGGGCGGAGGACCTGCTTCATCACCAGTCTCAATCTGGCCCAGATCAGTGAGTTTTCCTTGGTGGTGGCCGCTCTGGGTGTGGGCTACGGTCATATCGACCAGCGTCTTTTGTCCCTGATCATCTACGCCATGGCGTTCACGTCGGTTCTCACGTCCTATGCCATCAAGGGCAACCACCAGCTTTACCTGGTTTTCGACCGGCTTCTTTCGAAAATCGGCTTTCCGGCAAAGGACCGTGAAGTTCTGGAAAACGAGGAAAAGCGGAGTTACCCCGTGGTGCTTCTCGGGTATCACCGGGGGGCAAAAGCTTTTATCGAGCGGATTTCCCTCATGGCGCCCAGGATGCTGTCAAAAATCATGGTCATCGATTACAATCCGGAACTTTTGAAAAAGCTCAATGACAAGGGAATCAAGGGGGTATTCGGGGATATCAGCAGTCTGGACACCCTGGAGCATGTCCATGTGAGCGAGGCCCGGGTCATCGTGTCCACCATTCCCGACATGCTGCTCAAAGGAACCAGCAACCAGGCCATGGTCAAGGCCTGCCGTGCCCTGGCTCCACAGGCCACCATCGTGGCCACGGCAGATGAGATGGAACAGGTGGTCGAGCTGAAAAGCACAGGGGCCAACGAAGTGCTTCTGCCCTATTCGCTGATGGGGCGTCAGCTGGTGGACATTGTGCTTCATACCTTTGAAGGGGAGGGGCATCCGGGATAAGGATGGGGGCGTGTTCCGGCTTTCGTGGTCTCAAGCCGACCTGCTGATAAGATCAAAAGAACGGGTCTCTTAGCCATGCCTGTTCTTTTTTAAACGAAAATGGGCCGACAAATGACACAGCCCACAACGATGCATGAAAGATGATGACGAGGTCCCCGCCCTTGTCATTCCGGGCGGCCGGGGTCATTTCGACAGGTCTTGAGCTGACGGGTATCTTGCGAATTCAAGGCGCCCGCCATGCAAGCCGACCCGGAATCCATGCCCGCGAACGATTTGACGCATGAATTTTCTGAAACGGTTGCCCATGCTGGCGTGGATTCCGGGTCGGTTTTGCAATTCGAACCTATCGTTCTTGCCGGGTCCGAAGCTGGCTCAAACGTCCGTTATGTCGGAGGCCGCCCGGAATGACAAGTTGGGGGCCGGAGACTTGGTTCAGTCATCGTTTTTTTATTGTTTCACACGCTACTTTTCGATGGCGATTGCGATCTTTTCTGGGATCAGGAAAAAACGTTCTGCCTGTTGTTGTGGGTCCAGAAAAAACGAACGGATCCCTCGTTTTCTTCCCAGGCGATGTAGCCTTTCTTGACCAGATCTTCAAGGTGAAGGGCTGTGAAATCAGGTTTCAGGCCGGTTTTTTCAGCGACGATTCCGGCCAGTTCGCAAAGGGCCTTTTCGTAGTCCCCTTTCTGGAAACCATGCTCTTCGACCAGATCTTCGGACAGGATTTTGTAGATCATCTTCATGCGGTGAAAACCGCCGATCTGCATGAATTCGTCGTCGCTCAGGGGTTCATTTTCCCTGAACCTGCGTTCCAGTTCGTCCCAGTCTTTTTTGATCGTGGCCGTGGCCCTGTCCACGAAGGCCTGGATATCTGACGGTTCCACGTTCGAGGTTTTCACGATCACGTTGTCCGCGTCGTACAGATCCCAGTCGTCGCTCAATATTTCAAGATCGTAGTCCCCGATGTTGTCACGGACCGTCGTGCCAGGGAAGGGGGCCAGGACGTGGAAGCCGTAAAGAATATCCAGTTCCTTGCTGAAACGGTAGGAATCTTCCAGGGTTTCCAGGGTTTCACCGGGAAGTCCGGCCAGGAACGAGGCGTGGGCCGTGACCCCGGCTTTCCGGCAGGCCTCCACCGCGTGGCGGGCCTGGTCCAGGGTGATGCCTTTTCTCACACGGACCAGCATGTCCGGGTTGCCTGACTCGATACCGAAGCTCACCGCATGGCAGCCCGCTTCCTTCATCAGTTTCAGGGTGTCGTAATCCACGGTGTTCACCCGGGCGAAAGCGCTCCAGCGGAACTTCAGGTTCCGGCGTTTCAGTTCGTCACAGAACTCCACCACCCGTTTCTTGTTGGCGGTGAAAAGGTCGTCGGCGATGTTGATGAAATCGAAACCATAGGCCAGGATATCCTCGATCTCGTCGACCACACGGCGGGTGGACCGGTGGCGAACCTTGAACCCCACCATTTTCCGGCCAAGACAGAAGATGCACTTGTTGGGGCAGCCACGGCTGGTGATGATGCTCACCGGGAAACCCAGGGCCTGGTACCGGGACATGGGAAGAAGATGCCGGGAGGGAAGGGGAAGGTCATCGATGTCTTCCATCAGAGGGCGGTCTTCTGTTTTCGTGATGATCCCGTTGCCGTCCCGGAAGGCGATTCCCCGGATGTCTTTCCAGGCGTTCCGGTCTTTGATCCGGGGCACCAGTTCGGCCAGGGTCTGTTCGCCTTCCCCGATAATCACCAGGTCTGTTTCCGGGTAGTCTGAAAGGGTGTTGGTCCAGTCAAAGGACACGTGGGGACCGCCGAACACGGTGATGACACGGGGGTCGATTTGTTTGGCGTCCCTAAGAATCGAGGCGGCTTTTTTGTAGTTCATGGTCACCGATGTGGTGCCGATGACGTCAGGCCTGAATGCGGCCATTTCCCCCGCGAGTTTTTCCGGAGAGTACTTCCGGACGATGTAATCGAATATTCTCACCTCGGCACCGGCGCGTTCGCAGGCGGCGGCCACATACGTGACGCCCAGAGGCGGGGAAGGGGCTTCTTCAAGGGGATAGGGCGGGGCGATCAAGGCGATTTTTATCATGATGTCAATCTGTTGAATTTAATGAATCGTAACGGGTCAGGGAAAAAACACCCACCCGAAAAACCCTTGACAAGGTCTTGGGGAGAGGTCGTCTTTTCCGGAAAAAAACATGACCGGAGATAATCACGGATCGGGAAAAGTTGTCAACAGATAATACAATATAGAGCAGGGTTTCAGCCGATCCTCTGGGGTCGTCCGGATTCACAGGATCCGTGCTTGCCAGGAGCCTTCGTCGATGATAACAGATGTATGGACTTTTCCCAGGCGGCCCTTCCGGCAACCATCCCACACATCGAACTGGAGGCTGAGACGTGAAACTTGTGACATGCCTGATTTCTTCCGAGCCCGCCCCGGTCATCGGGGTTCTTTCAGACGACGGAACATCCATCACGGTTCTTGAAAAAGCCGCGGAGATCCTCGACCCTCAAAGCGTTCCCATGTTTCGTGACATGGTCTCCTTTCTTTCCGGAGCCGAGCAGGCCCTGGACAAGGCCAGGGCCCTTGTCGGGTTCGCGGAAACAGAAAAAACACCCGACCTTGTGGTTCCTTCGGACCAGGCCCGTCTCCTTTCCCCTGTGCCCAGGCCGGAGTCCATCCGTGACAGCATGGCTTTCGAGGATCATATCATCAACTGCATACGAACCGTGGGCCTTGCGAAACTGGCCTGGATCGACGAGAAGATCGAAAAAAAGCTGGGCCGCAAATGGAGCCTGGCTTTTCACCTGAACAGGGCGTTCTACACACAGCCCCTGTACTACAAGAGCAACCGTTTTTCCGTGGTGGGGCACGACGCCGAGGTCCGTATTCCGGATTATACCCGCATGATGGACTATGAGCTGGAGTTCGGAATCTTTCTCTGGAAAAGAGGCCGGGACATCCCGGTTGAAAAAGCTGGGGAATACATTGGGGCATACACGATATTCAACGATTTTTCAGCCCGTGACGCTCAGCTTGCGGAACAGAAAGGCCGTCTCGGGCCGGCCAAGGGCAAGGATTTCGATACAGGAAACGCCATAGGGCCTTATCTTGTGACCGCCGATGAAATCAAAGATCCTTACAATCTTGAAATGACGGCGTCGGTAAACGGGGAAATCTGGTCCAGGGGACGGACCTCGGACATGCACTGGCGTTTCGAGGATATCATCGCCCATGTGTCCCGCTCGGAAACCCTGTATCCCGGGGAATTCATCGGCTCAGGGACCTGCTCGGGGCCTGGGGGAAAAGGGTGTGGCCTGGAGCTGGGCCGCTTCCTTGAATCGGGAGATGTGGTGGAGCTTTCCGTTGAAAAGATAGGAATCCTCCGGAACAAGGTGGTGTGAAAGCGCCTGTCCTGGAAGAACAGAAGACCTGAGGTTCGGTAAAAACACGTTTGACAAAACGTCATTCTATGCTATTTGATTACTGATTTAAACACGTCACACAATGTTCTCATGAGCTAAACGCGGGTTGCGGAAATCCGCGGGTTGAAGCAGGAATCCTGTCAGAGTGCCGGGAGGACAAGCCTCTCTTTTGTTTTTGAATCATTTTCGATGAAAATTCCGGCTGGACGGACAGGGCTCCTCGATAATCCGGGTTCGATCCTGTTTACGGCGAATTTGTATCAAGGAGAGATGAATGGTTCGATGGTTTGCTGCACTTATCGCGCTGACTCTGATCGTTGCTGTGGTTGCGGGCGGGAGTTCCGGAAACAGGATTGCCGGCGGACACTCCAGGGAACTTCGGACCGATATTGTCAAGGTCAATGCCCTGAACCGTCCGGAAATGAACGAAAGACCGGCGGTCCTGTTCTACCATGACCTGCATACCGATGCGATGGAAGAAAACAAGGATGGGTGCCGGGCCTGTCACCGGTCCGTGGCCGGTAAAGACGCCTTCCGGTTTATCGACCTTGAAGCAGGAACGAAAGACCAGCGGATGGACGCCTACCATGGCCGCTGCGTCGGTTGCCACAAGGAGAAACTGTCTGCCGGACACGATTCGGGCCCTGTGATATGCAGCGGATGCCATAAGGACAAACCCAGCGTCACGTCTTCCTCCGTTTCAGGCCGTTTCGACAAATCCCTGCACCAGCGCCACATGAACGCCCTGGACCAGTCCTGCCAGTCCTGTCACCATGTCTATGACCAGAAAAATTCCAAGCTCGTCTACCAGAAAGGCAAGGAGGAATCCTGCGCTTACTGCCACAGCGACGGTACCCCGGTCAAGGCACCTCTTAAACAGGCCAGCGAACGTGACCTGAAACATGCGTCCCACATGCAATGTGTGGGTTGCCACGAGAGCCGCAAAGCCTTGGGAAAAAAATCCGGGCCGAATCGGTGCGAGGGGTGTCATGACCCGACTGCGAAAAACGTGATGACGAAGACGGCAGACATCAAACGGCTTGACATGGGTCAGAAAGATTTCACGATGCTGAAGGACCAGAAGGTCTACAGCCCCCTTTCCCGGAAAAACAGAATGGATTTCGTTCCGTTCGATCATAAGAACCATGAAATGAAAAACGATTCCTGCCGGGTCTGCCACCATAAAAGCCTGGATGCCTGCGTGACCTGCCATACGGCGGAGGGTTCACCCAAGGGGGCGAACATCAGCCTTGAGAAAGTCATGCACATGCCCAAATCCGAACGAAGCTGCAACGGCTGCCATGAGATGAAGCGCCGGACGGAAAACTGCGCGGGCTGCCACACGTTCGACGTGAACTGGATCAAGGACGAACGGAAAAGCTGCGCCCGGTGCCATGTGGTCCCTGGAATCGAAAAGGATGAAAACGCCCAGGCCTCGTCGTTGATTTATTCGAGAATCAGGAAGAACCTGGCCTCGGATCCGTCCAAGATTCCGGACCGGATCGTGATCAACAAACTCGAAAAAGAATACGGTCCGGTTGTCTTTCCCCACAGGAAAATCGTCAACGCCCTGTATTCCAAGATAAACGACAACCGTATGGCCCAGTATTTCCATGAAAAGACGTCGCTTTGCATGGGGTGTCATCACAACAGCCCGGCCACGGCGAACCCCACGGCCTGCGGGAACTGCCACAGCGCGGCGGTCAAGGACAAGGACTCCGACCGGAAGCCCGGTCTTCTGGGGGCTTATCATATCCAGTGCATGGAATGCCACGCCCAGATGAACATCAGGCAGCCCGAGAGTTGCATCTCCTGCCATAAGAAGAAATGACGGAGACCGATCTTACGGGGATTTATCATTGTTGAATTGAGGAACAATACATGGCGATATCACGAAGACGTTTTCTTTCCTGGGTGGGGGCTGCCGGTGCAGGATTGACCATTCCACGGGCCACCCGGGCCGGAAGTCTGGAACATTTCGAAGGGTACCCCGAAAGTCTGGGTGTTCTTCACGACACCACCCGCTGCGTGGGGTGCCGTCTGTGCGAAGAGGCCTGCAATCGTGTCAACAACCTTCCCGTTCCGGAAAAAAATTTCAAGGACCTGAGCGTTCTGGAAGAAAAACGGCGCACCACCCCAGACGCTTACACGGTGGTCAACCGGTATCAGGAAGGGGAGGGTGCGAAGCCCCTGTTCCGGAAAAACCAGTGCAACCATTGCCTTGAACCGGCCTGTGCGTCGGCCTGTTTCGTCAGGGCCTTCAAAAAGAGCAGGAACGGAGCCGTGGTCTACGATCCTTCGCTCTGCGTGGGTTGCAGGTACTGCATGGTGGCCTGTCCTTTTGAGATCCCCACCTACGATTACGACGAACCCCTTACCCCCGAAGTGAGAAAATGCACCTTGTGCGCCCCCCGTCTTGAAAAGGGCCAGATCCCGGGATGTGTGGAGGCCTGCCCCAAAGAGGCGCTGACCTTCGGAAAACGAACCGACCTGATCAAAATCGCCCGGGAAAGGATCGCCAAGCATCCGGACCGCTACATCGACCACGTCTACGGTGAGAAGGAAATGGGGGGCACGAGCTGGCTTTACCTGTCCGGCGTTCCGTTCAAGGAACTTGGGATGAGGGAGGACCTTGGCGTGACTCCGGCTCCGTCCTTCACCTCGGGTGCCCTGAGCGTGGTGCCCATGGTGGTGGGGATATGGCCGGTTTTCCTTGCGGGGATGTACGGCATGAACAAGCGGCGTGAAAAGATCGCCGAAGAAGAAAAGAACCAGGCCGTGGCCCTGGCTGTTGAAAACGCCAACGACCAGGCGGAAGAGCGGCTGACCGCCGCCCTTGCCAAGGCCGACGCCGAAAAACGAAAAGCCCTGGAAAAAGCCGAAGCGGAAAAGGAAAAGGCTGTGAAAGAAGCCCTTGAGTCCGCTAACACCGATGTCAAGGCTGATGACGGGGAAGACCGGGAAGGGGAGAACGGATGACACAAGACGATGTCAAACAAAAGAACAGCTGGTTCACCCCGTTCAATGTGATCACGGGAATCATCGTGATCGCGGGCCTGGCGGTGACGGTGATCCGTTTTACCCAGGGCCTTGCCTCGGTTACCCGGCTTTCCGATTACAACCCCTGGGGAATCTGGATCGGATTCGACCTGATGGTGGGCGTGGCCCTGGCGGCGGGAGGCTATGTGACATCCTCCGCCGTGTACCTTTTTGGCATGAAAAAATACCACTCGGCGGTCAGACCCGCCATTCTCACCGCGTTTCTCGGTTACCTGTTCGTGGTGATCGCCCTCCACTACGATGTGGGGCGTCCCTGGCGGCTTCCCTATCCCTTTATCATGGGCTGGGGGACCACCTCCCTTCTGTTCGAAGTGGGTCTGTGTGTCGCCCTCTATCTGACCGTCCTTTTCCTGGAATTTTCACCGGCCGCCATGGAGTGGCTGGGATACAGGCGCACCAGAAACCTGGTACACCGGCTGACCATCGTTCTCACCATCTTCGGCGTGGTGCTGTCCACCCTTCATCAGTCGTCTCTCGGCGCGCTTTTCCTGGCGGCTCCATCCAAGCTCCATCCCCTGTGGTACACACCTTACCTGCCCACGTATTTTTTTGTGTCCAGCGTCATCGCGGGGCTGTCCATGGTGATTTTCGAGGGGACTCTGTCCCACAAGGCGTTCCATGACACGATGGGCAAAACCTATCTGGAAGAGCACGAACCGTTGACCTATGGTTTTGCCAAGGCGGCGTCCCTTGTCCTTGCAGGTTACTTCACCATCAAGGTGGTGGGGCTTGCCGCAGGCAACTCCTGGCATCTGCTCACCACAGGTTACGGCCTCTGGTACCTGGTGGAACTCATCTGTTTTATCCTTCTTCCCTGTTTTCTCTACGCCGTGGGCGTCAGGGACAAGAAAATCCGCCTGATCCGCTGGACATCGGGTCTCGCCGTTCTGGGGATCGTGATCAACCGGCTGAACGTGTCGGTCATCGCCTTCAACTGGCACCTGCCCGCCAGTGAAAGGTATTTTCCCTCGTTCATGGAAATCGTGATCAGTGTGTTCATGGTGACCCTTATCGTGATCTGCTTCCGCTTCATCGCGACAAGGATGCCGATCTTTTACGATCATCCGGAGTACAGTCCGGACAGACATTAGAAAAAGTTTGCGGAGGCGTCTATGGACGGATTTCATACCCTGCTTGAATTTCTTCTCCACACCGAAAGTGTGGTTTACATCGTCATGGGTCTTTCCCTGCCTCTGGTCCTCTTGTTCTGGCTGTTCCTGACAGACAGGGACGAGGACATCCTCAAGTGAGGATGGCGTTTTTCAACGATCTGTAACGGTATCGAGGTTCTCATGTATCAGTTTATCACCGGCCCCTTGCTGTGGTTTTCATTCATATTCTTTTTTGTGGGTTGTCTTGTCCGTGTGGTTCTTTACATCCGGGGTCTTGACTGGAGACTGGACCGGGTCACCTACACGAAGAACGTTTCCTTTGGTGTCAGGGGGGCCTTGCGTTCGATCTTTTTCTGGCTGGTCCCCTACGGAACCAGGAGCTGGAGAAACAATCCCATTTACACCCTGGTGATCTTTCTCTTTCATTTAGGGGTGATCGTCACCCCTGTCTTTCTTTCGGCCCATAACATCATCCTCCAGGAACGATGGGGCTTCCGGCTGCCTTCTTTTCCGGACAGCCTGTCCGACGCCCTGACCGTGACGGTGATCGTCACCGCCCTGATCATTCTGGCCAGGCGCATGGCCCTTTTTCATGTGCGTGTCCTGACACGGCCCCATGACATCCTCGTCATGCTGATCACCGTGGCTCCGTTCATCACCGGTTTTTTCGCCTACCACCAGGTGTCCGGCTCCTCTTTCTGGACCCTGGCCCACATCCTTTCCGGTGAAGTGATGCTGGTGGCCATTCCGGTGACCAAACTGTCCCATGTGGTTCTGTTTTTCTGCTCACGGGCCCAGATAGGCATCGATTTCGGCGTGAAAAGGGGCGGGATGAAGTCCGGGGGCATGACCTGGTAAAACTGTTTTCAGGCAGACTGAAATCACGAAAAGCACACGACGCATGTGAAGGATAAGGATCGTATGGCTCAAGGAACTCTGTGCAACAACCGGCCGATCACTACGGAAGAAGAACTCCACACCCTGCTTGCCGACACCAACGGGCGCAAGTACTACGAGGAGATGCACGCCCTGGATGTGGACACGGAAAAGCTGGGACAACTTATCGAAAAGACCTGCAAGTCCCGGATCAGAACCTGGCTGAACATCTGCACGCGCTGCGGTCTCTGCGCCGACACCTGTTTTTTTTACCTGGCCAACAACCACAATCCCAAACAGGTGCCCTCGTACAAGATCCAGACCACCCTGGGTGAGCTGGTCCGGCGCAAAGGCAAGGTGGACAACGCCTTCATGCAGTACGTCATGGACACGGCCTGGGGCAAATGCACCTGCTGCAACCGGTGCAGCCTTTACTGCCCCATGGGTATCGGGATGGGGGTGATGTTCAGCTACCTTCGCGGCCTCTGCTTTTCCCAGGGATTCGTGCCCTGGGAAATGAAGATCGGCGCGGGCATGCACCGGGTTTACCGGGCCCAGATGGATATCACCGGTGAGGATTTCGTGGACACCTGCCAGTGGATGGTCGAGGAAAACGAAGAGGAGTACCCCGGTCTCGAAATCCCTGTGGACAAGGAAGAGGTGGATACGATCTACACCCTGAACGCACGGGAACCCAAGCATTACCCCGAAGACGTGGGGGACGCGGCGATTCTCTTTCACCTGGCCGGAGAAAACTGGACCGTTCCGAGCAAAGGCTGGGAAGAGACGAGCCTGGCCATGTTCGCCGGAGACTGGGAAGGGGCGGCCTTGCAGGTCAAGGAAGTGTACGGCGCCATCGAACGCCTGAAACCCAAACGCATGGTTGTCACCGAATGCGGTCACGCCTACAGGGCCACCGTCATTGAAGGGCCCTACTGGGCAGGTCTGGAATCCGGGAAAACACCGGTGGAAACCATCCACTACGTGGAGTGGGTGCTTGAAGCCCTGAAAACCGGCAAACTGAAAATCGATCCCGCCAAAAAAATCAAGGAACCCGTCACGTACCAGGACTCCTGCAACTACATCCGTAACGGTGGTCTGGCCCATGTGGGCCGTGAGATCATGAGCTACATCGCCGAGGATTTCCGGGAAATGAAACCCTGCAAAGAGCATAATTTCTGTTGCGGCGGCGGAGGGGGCCTGAACGGCATCGGCCGTTACCGCCAGCAGAGGAACATCGGCATGAAGGTCAAAAAAGACCAGATTTTGGCCACGGGTGCCAAACTGGTCGTCACACCCTGTCACAACTGCTGGGATGCCATCCGTGATATCGAGGAAGTCTACAAAATCGGTATCCGGCAGACGTTTCTGAAGCCCCTTCTGCTCAGCATGGTGATCGTTCCCGACCATCTGAAGGCGGAAGAAGAGTGATGGCGTGAAGCTCCGAAACACCTCTGTTTTGTTGAGGAAACACCATGAATAAACGCCTGGATGAAAAAAACACCCCAATGCCCGGTTGTGAAGGAAGATGTGTAAATAACGTTGAGCACCGCTTTTCACTGGAGCTTCTGGAGCACCTGGCCCACCATTTTAACCTTGCCTATATTCTCGTTGACAGGGATCTCCGTGTCGTGGACTGGAAGTGGGCGGTGAACGAATTATGGCCGTTCTGGAACGATGGGGTGAGGTGTCGGCAACTGGCCGATCTGGTTTTCCCCGAAAACAACAGGGAATGGTTCAACGACTTTTTAAGCCTTATTTTTCAGGAACCCCAGGACACCTTCGACATATTCAACCACACCGATGATCAGGGAAATGAAAAAATCTGTGAATGGCATTTCGCACCGGTGAAAGATAAAGACGGAACAATCAGCGGAATCGCCATGGTGGTCCGTGACATCACACGGTCCACCCACATCGAGAACGAGCTGGAAGGCATGAAACGGAGCAGCCTTGTCCGGGTGTTTCAGAGTGCCCCCATTGGCATCTACAAGGCGGATCTGGAGGGGGATTTTCTCAGCGTCAATCCGGAGCTGGCCTGGATGCTGGGCTACGAATCCGATGAGTCCCTCATGAGAGAGAGGAAAGGCCTTGGAAAAGGATTTTTTGCCGATGAGAAACAGCGGCGCGAATTTTTTTTCTACATCATGGAGGCCGAACAGGTCAATCAGTTCAAGTCCAAGGTGGTGAGAAAGGACGGATCGTCCATCTGGACTCTTTCAAACGCCCTGATCATCAAAAACAACGCAGGCAGAAAAACAGGCTTCTACGGGTTTCTCATCGACATCAGTCCTTCGGTGAGGGCTGCGGAAGAACTGAAGCTGGCCAAGGATCTGGCTGAATCGGCCACCCAGGCGAAAAGTGATTTTCTGGCCAACATGAGCCATGAAATCAGGACTCCGCTGAACGCCATCATCGGGTTTACCAACCTTGTCCTCAAATCCGACCTGGACGAAAAACAAAGGGACTACATCTCCAAGGTCGGGATATCCGGCCGGGCTCTTTTGGGAATCATCAACGACATCCTGGATTTTTCCAAGATCGAGGCGGGAAAGCTGGAACTGGAGTCCACGGATTTCACCCTATACGACATGCTGAACAACCTTTCCGACATGTTCGCCAACAGCGTGATGGAGAAAAAGATCGAGCTGATCATCTCCGCCTCACCCAACGTGCCTGTCCGGCTCAAAGGAGACCCTGTCCGTCTCAACCAGATCCTGATCAACCTGATCAACAACTCGATCAAATTCACGAAAAAAGGCGAGGTGGTGGTCTGGGCGTCACTGGTTGAAAAAGTCGACGACAGAATCAGGCTCCAGTTTTCCGTCAGCGACACGGGCGTCGGCATGACACCCGAACAGCGCGCCCGTCTTTTTGAATCCTTCAGCCAGGCCGATACCTCGACCACACGGAAATTCGGAGGTACAGGCCTGGGGCTGTCCATTTCCAAGCGTCTGGTGGAAATGATGAACGGCAGGATCTGGGTGAAAAGTGAAGCCGGAAAAGGCAGTACCTTCGCCTTTCATGTGGACATGATGGCCGCCGACGGGGAAAAGGAACGGAAGCTGGAGATACCCGACAGGCTTTCAGGCCTTCACATCCTTGTCCAGGATGAAAATCCCGCCACCCGTGAAGTGATCATGATGATCCTGATCAGTTACTCGTTCCATGTCCGCTGCGTGGAATCGGCGGCGGAAACGGTCCGGGAGCTGGAAAGGGCCAAAAGGGACGGGAACCCTTATGAAATGGTCATCATCAACTGTCAGCAGGGAAGGGAATACCTGACCCGGACCACCCGTTCCATTCGTGAGTGGGAAACGGAAAACCGGAAAGAGATCGAGCCGGTGATCCGGAGCCGAACCGTGGGATCGAATCAGGTCAACCAGATTCCCATCATCATCACCCTGGGTTTCGGTCAGGAAGAAGACAGGAAGGCGGCGGAGAACGAGGGGGTCAGCTCCTTTGTCTTCAAGCCCATCAAACAGACCCAGTTGCTGAACGCCATCGTGAAATCCTACGGCTCGCCGCCACTTTACCTGTCAGATCCCGCATCTCAGGACGACATGTCCGACGACGTGAAACAGGTGATTCGTGACAGCTACGTGCTTCTCGTCGATGACAATGAAATCAACCTGGAAGTGGCCACGGAAACCATGAAGCGTCAGGGTATCGTGGTGGATGTGGCCGACGGCGGGCAGAAGGCTCTGGACAAAATCCAGGCCAAAGGACGGGTGGTGCGTGAGGACGGAACGATCCTCCATCCCTATGACGCGGTTCTGATGGATCTCCAGATGCCTGAAATGGACGGTTACAGAACAACCGCACTGATCAGGGAATGGGAAAAAGAAAATGGGGCTGGGGAGGGGCCACTCATGCCCATCATCGCCATGTCCGCCCACGCCCTTTCCCACGAGATCGAGAAATGCCGTGACGCAGGGATGAACGGATATGTGGCCAAACCCATCGAACCAAAGATTCTTTTCACCGAACTGGCCCGGCTGATATTGAAAGTTGAAAGGCGTTACTCCGAAGATGACCGAAAGACTCCGTCCTGGACACCGGGTGAGGTTGTGGATACCCATGGGCTGTCCGGAACGTTGAGGCTCGAAGGGATCGACGTCGAGCTCGGGCTTTCCAAGATTTCGGGCAACAGGGAACTCTACCTGCGGCTGCTCAACAAATTTTTCCAGAACAACAAAAACACGGTGAAAGATCTTGAAACAGCCATCGGGCAGAACGACTACGAACAGATCCGGGTGATATCCCATACCATCAAAGGCGTTTCCGGAAACCTGGGGATGAACGATCTTTTCGAGAGCTCAAGCCATGTTGAAAAGGCGGCCAAGGATGGGAACCTTGAAATCGTCCAGTCCTGTTTTACCCGGTTTGTTTCGGACATGGAAACGGTGCTCGCATCCATCGAAGCCATGGCCGTGACCCTCGATGTCCATGAAACTTCCTGCGATGAGACGTCACAGGAGCCCCATGATTATGACATCCTCCATGTGATTCAGTGTATCGAGCATGCGGTGTCCAAGGTGGATGACGACATCACCGAAGTCAGGGCCGGAATTCTTCAGCTGAAACAGGCCCTTTCGGGAAGTGAATTTTTCCAGGACGTGATGGCTATCGAACAGTCCATGGACGATTTTGATCCGGATCAGACCAAGCGGGGATTCATCGTTCTTTTGAACCGCCTCAGGAAAAGCCTGAAACAAACGGAGGGAATCGACGCTGATTCCAAAACCTCGAAAGTTCTGGTTGTGGACGATGTGTCGGAAAATATCGAAGTTCTGATGGAGTTGCTCAAATCCGATTACAAGGTGGTGGGCGCCCGTAACGGGGAAAAAGCCCTGGAGATCGTCCGGTCCAAGCAGGCTCCGGATATCGTGCTTCTCGATGTCAACATGCCGGGTCTCAGCGGGTTCGATGTGTGCCGGACGATGAAGGAAAAGGAAGGGACTCGCGACATTCCCGTGATCTTTATCACGGCGGAAAGTGAAGTGGCCGAACAGGCCAGGGGATTCGATCTGGGGGCCGTGGATTACATCACCAAGCCCATTGTTCCGGCCATTGTGAAAATGCGGGTGAAAACCCAGCTGGAGATCAAGAAACAACGGGATCTTCTGGCACGGCTTTCCACCATCGACGGTCTGACCCAGATCCCGAACCGAAGACGTTTCGACGATATCCTTTTACGAGACTGGAACCGCTGTACCCGGAACAACGCCTACCTGTCCCTGATTCTCATGGATATCGACCATTTCAAACAGTACAACGACCACTACGGTCATCAGACCGGAGACGACTGCCTGAAGCAGGTGGCCGCCGCCCTTCTCAAAGGATGCATGCGTGAAACGGATCTGGTGGCACGGTACGGCGGAGAGGAATTCGTGGCGGTTCTTCCGGACACGGATCACGACGGGGCTATGGTGGTGGCGGGTCGCATGCGGAACCTCATCGCCTTCCTTGACATTCCCCATGCCAATTCTTCAGCCGCCGGCTATGTCACCGTCAGCCAGGGCGTGGTCACCACGATCCCCAGGCAGTCCATGACCGTTCAGCAGTTCATTGAAAGCGCCGATGAATGCCTTTACGAAGCCAAAAGAACAGGCCGGAACAGGGCGGTGTCGCGAACCGTCAGATAATCAAAGGGGGCGCGAACACCCCGTGCCCCCTTTGATTATTTTATAGGGACAGCAGGCGTTTGACCGAGGCCACGATCTGGTCGGTGGACTCCGGCCCCTTGGGAACATAATCGTCCGCCTCTAAGCTCATTCCATCATGGTGGGAATACCGGGTCGACGTGACATGGTCGGCCACGGCGGTGAGCATCAGGATGGGGATATCTTCGAATTTCTTGTTTTTCTTCAGTTCGGCGCAGACCTGATAACCGTCTTTGTCAGGCATCATCACGTCGAGCACGATGGCGTCCGGCGGGTTGGCCGTCACTTTTTCAATGGCCTCGTTTCCGTCGTAGGCCACTTCCGCATCAAAGCCCTCTTTGATGAAACGTTTCCTGAGAAGGGCGATCAAATCGGGTTCATCGTCAACCAAAAGCACTCTTTTTTTGTCACTCATGTGTTCTTCCTCCGTGTGTGATGCTGTCAGATGAAGTGGGTCCGGGCTGGACCGCACCGACGGTTCAGCTTAGGTCAGGCCTTGGCCAGAGCCCGGCTTTTTGAACGATTTCAGGTACTTTTTCCTCCCATTCTATGGCCATGATGTGAAAGCCGCAAACACCCTCGACCTGTTTGAGGCGTTCGATGGATTCGATGCAGATTTTGATGCCTTCCTCCCCCTGTTTCTCCTTGGGTGTGTCGCTCATGCGCTTGACCACGTCGTCAGGGACATCCATGCCGGGGACCCGGTTTTTCATGTACTTGGCCATGCCGGCGTTCTTGAACGGGGTCAGGCCCGCAAGGATGTAAACCTTTTCGTGAAGGCCACGATCCCTGACCTGTTTCATCCACAGTTCGAATTTGTCGAGATTGTAGATGCACTGGGTCTGGATGAACTCCACACCGGCCGCCACCTTTTTCGCCAGCCTCGGAACCCTGATTTCAAAAGGGTCGGCAAAGGGGTTGGCCGCCGCGCCCACGAACATGTTCGGCGGGCGCTTGATCTCATCACCTCCCAGAAATTTTCCTTCGTCCCTCATATACCTCACGGTCTGGATCAGCTGCATGGAATCCAGGTCGTGAACGTTCTGCCCCCCCGGACAGTCTCCGAAGCTCTGATGGTCCCCGGAAAGACAGAGAACATTGTTGATGTCAAACGATGCGGCCCCCAGGATGTCGCTTTGAAGGGCGATGCGGTTCCTGTCCCGGGTCACCATCTGGAGCACCGGTTCCACGCCCATGAGTTTCAGGCGTATACAGGCCGCCAGGCTGCACAGGCGTGTCATGGAGGTCTGGTTGTCCGTGATGTTCACCACATCCACATAGTCTTTCAGCATCTTTCCTTTGTGGGTGATCACCTCGGGATCGGACCCCCGTGGAGGGCCGCATTCCGAAGTGACGGCCAGATGACCGGCAGCCAGGATCTTTTCCAGTTTGCTGTCTGTTTTCACGGCGCGTTTTTCTCTCATTCCTCGATGTCCTCCCTGATCTGTTTCCTGGGGCCTCCGGCCCTGTCCGTGGACCAGTCCTTGATCGGGGCCAGGGTTTCATAACGGTCCATCTGGCCCAGCGCGTTGAGCCGGTTGATGATCAACTGCCACGCACAGTCGACCTCTTTGTTAATTTCACAGGAACCCCGGGTGGAACCGCCGCAGGGGCCGTTCATCACCCGTTTGGCGCAGCGGGCGATGGGGCAGATCCCCGCTGTCTGGCCAAGGACGCAGTTGCCGCAGGCCTGGCAGCGTTCGGTCATCACGCCGAGACGTTCCACCGCGCCGAGAAATGTGGTGTTGAGCCCGGGATAGACCACGGTATCGGGATATTTTTCCGCAAGGAACTGAACCCCGATTCCGCAGGCCGTGGACAGCACCGCATCGGCTTTGGTGATCTGCTCGTTCACCGGATCGAAGAACTCGTGTTCGCACTGACGTTCGATGCCCGAGTTGGTGATGACCATGTCCGAACCCTCCTGTCCGGCTTTCATCCGCAGAAGGGAGGCCAGGGTTTCCGCTTCCTTGTTTCCGCCTTCATGGCAGACCGCCACACAGGTGTTGCATCCCAGGACAAGCACCTGCCCGTGCGCGTGGATCATGTCCCATATTTCATCCAGAGGTTTCTGCTTGCCGACTATCATGGGGTCATCGCTCCTTTTGCCGTTTCGGCGGTTTGCCGTTCTTTTTTCCGTATAAGGGCCATTCGCACCGGGGAAGGGCCAAGGTTCCTTATTTTATCCGTGAACGTGCGGCAGATTTCAGCCCAGCGCGGGCCCATGGCCGCGGACAGGTTGAACATCTCCAGACGTTCGGAATCGATTCCCACTTTTTCAAGGAGTTGTTTGGTATGTCTGACATGTTTGGCCGCGTTCGTATTTCCTTCCAGGAAATGACATTGGCCTTCGAGTCAGCCGGCCACGAACACGCCGTCCACCCCCCGTTCAAAGGCCCGGAGAATGTAGGCCCTGTCCAGTTTTCCCGTGCAGGGCAGGCGGATGATCTTTACGTTCCAGGGGTAAGACAGCCTCATGACGCCCGACAGGTCCGCCGCCGCGAAGGCGCAGTAGTGACAGGCAAAGGCGAGGATCTCAGGCTCCCAGAGTTCAGGCCGTTCCACGGGCTTTTCTATCGGTGGTTTTTCCATGTCCTTTGGTTTTGTGGCGGGTTCAGCCATGATTTAATCCTCCATTCGAACGTGTGTCAGGCGATGTTTTCCGTCAGGGCGTCGATCATGGCCAGAATCTGGTCGTCCCTGAAGTTGTTGACCTGAAAGGCTTTGGCCGGGCAGATGGCGCTGCATATGCCGCAGCCCGCGCATTTGACCTCGTTGTGACTGATTTTCCCGTCCTTGTCGATGTAAGGGGACCCGTAAGGGCAGAGCCTGAAACAGGCCAGGCAGGACATGCACAGGTCCCTGTCGTGTCTGGCGATGATTCCCGAAACCCCGAGCCTGTCATGGGAAAGCAGCACACCGGCCCGGCCCGCGGCGGAAAGGGCCTGGCTGATGGTCTCGTCGATGTTCTTCGGGGCATGGGCAAGGCCCGCCACGAAAAAACCCTCGCTGGGGAAATCCACCGGACGGAGTTTGACATGGGCCTCGAGGAAAAAACCGTCCGCGTTCCGGGTGAGCTTGTAACGGCTTCCGATGTCTTCGGCGGAAGGGCTGGGCCTCAGACCCGTGGAAAGCACCAGGTAATCGGCCTGGATGGTGATATCCCGCCTCAGCATGTAATCGTAGGTCGTCACCGACACGCCGCGTCCCATGGGGGTTACCACGGGTTTTCTGTCCGGTTCGTAACGGACGAAAAGAACCCCCATGTCCCGGGCTTTCCGGTAGTAATCCTCCCGGAGTCCGTAGGTCCTGATGTCCCGGAACAGGATGGTCACGGGAACGCCGGGGTCTTTTTCCTTGATGGCGATGGCGTTTTTGATGGCATCCTGGCAGCAGATCCTGGAGCAGTAGTTGGTCGGTTCCTCACGCGACCCCACACACTGGATCATCACATAGGCGGACCCGGCTTCAGGCCCTTTTTCAGCCAGTTGTTTTTCCAGCTCCCTCTGGGTCATCACCCAACGGTTTTCGCCGTAAAGATACTCGGATGGTTTGTATTCTTCACCACCTGTGGCCACGATCACCGCTCCGTGGTCGAATTCCGAACCGTCGGAAAGGGCGGTCTTGAAATTTCCCACATACCCTTCGGATTTCAACACCACGGAACCGGTGTGGACGGTGATGTTCGGGTGGCTTTCCACCGCCTTGATCCGGGCTTTCAGAAAATCCTGGGTATCGGCGTTTTCAAGGGTCCGCAGGACCTGTGTAAGAAGTCCCCCAAGGGTCTGTTCCTTTTCCACCAGATGAACGCCGAAACCCTGGTCCGCCAGGGACAGGGCCGATGTCATGCCGGCGAGTCCTCCTCCGATGATCAGGGCCGTCGACGTCACAGCGACCGAATCGGTGAACACGGGCTTCAGCCGGTTCACCTTGGCGATGTTCATCCGGACGATGTCTCCTGCCTTTTTCGTGGCTTCCTCGTTCTGGCCCATATGGCACCAGGAACACTGCTCCCTGATATCGGCCAGCTCGAACAGATATTTGTTGATACCCGCCTCCCGGATCGTTTCCTGGAACAGGGGAGTGTGGGTCCGGGGCGTGCAGGACGCCACCACCAGGCGGTTCAGGTGTTTTTCTTCGATAAGCCGCTTGATTTTATCCTGGCTGTCCTGGGCGCAGGCGTACATCATGTCTTCCGAATGAGCCACGCCGGGCAGGTTTTTCACGTCTTCGGCGATTTGTTTCACATCCACGGTCTGGCTGATGTTGATGCCGCAGTGGCAGACAATGACGCCGATTCTGGGGTCTTCGCCGGAAACATCCTTTTCGGGCGGCAGCACAGGTTCCACCACGTCTTTGCCCCGGGCTTCGGAAAGAAGGCTCATGGCCGATCCGGCCACGGCGCTTCCCTGCATCACGGTTTCCGGGATATCCTTGGGGCTCTGGAACGTGCCCGTGACGTAGACGCCTTCACGTGTGGTGTCAACCGGAGAGAAGACCGAGGTTTGGGCAAATCCGTGTCCGTTCAGTCCGATGCCGAAGGCCTCGGCGAATTCCTGGACATCGTCGTGGGGCTCGAGGCCGATGGAAAGAACCACCATGTCGAAGGTGTCGTAAACCAGTTTGCCTTCTTCGTTGGTGTAGCGGACCAAAAGGTCGGTGGTTTCAGGGTCCTCCCTCACATCGGAAATCATGGCCCGGTGATAGGCCACCTGGTACTCGTTTTTCGCCCGGTCCACGTATTTGTCGAAATCTTTTCCGAAGGCCCGCATGTCCATGTAGAAAATGGTGGGCCGGATGGCGTTGTCGTGTTCCCGTGCGATCACGGCCTGTTTCGTCGCGTACATGCAGCAAACCGACGAACACCAGGGATTGGCGTTATGGGGGTCCCGGGAGCCCACGCACTGGAGCCAGGCGATTTTTTCCGGGTGTTTCTGGTCCGAAGGCCGTTTGATTTCGCCGCTGAACGGCCCTGATGCGGAAAGGATCCGTTCGAACTGGAGAGAGGTCACCACGTTTTTCCACCGTCCGTACCCCAGTTCCTGGTGAAGCCAGGGGTTGTGGCGCTTGAGACCGGGTGAGAGAATGACGGCCCCCACATGAAGGTCGTATTCTTTTCCCTTGTCGTCGAAATTGATGGCGCCAGCGGTGCAGACTTTTTCGCAGATCCGGCATTTTCCCTTGGTCAGGAAAAGACAGATCGAGCTGTCGATGACCCGTGTGTTGGGAACAGCCTGGGAGAATTCGGAAAAGATCGCTTTTCTTTTCGCCAGGTTCTGCTCGAATTCGCTGGATGTCTTTGAGGGGCATTTTTCTTCGCACAGACCGCAGCCCGTGCATTTGTCCGGGTCCACAAACCGTGGTTTTTCCGCGACCCTCACCGTGAAGTCTCCGGGATCGCCAGAAACCGAACGGACCATGGACAGGGTGTGGATCTCGATGTTGGGATGGCGGGCCACCTCGACCATTTTGGGCGAGATCATGCACATGGAGCAGTCTCCGGTGGGAAAGGTCTTGTCCAGCATCACCATGGTTCCGCCGATGGTGGATTCCTTCTGGACGATGTGCACTTTGAAACCGCTGTCCGCCAGGTCCAGGGACGCCTGCATGCCGCCGATGCCTCCGCCCACGATAAGAACCGATCCTCTCTTGTCCGTACTTTTTGCGTTTGTCATGCTCATACGAGTCCCAGCTCCTTCACAAGCCCGAAAACGTCTATGAAATGCCTGTCGGCGTTCAGTTCCTTAAGGGGGATGCCCATGGCCACGCCCATGAGTTCGGTGATGAAATAAACAGGAAGCCGTTCGTAGATTCCCGCTTTGTTGCAGAATTTCTCCTGGTAGGCGTCAAGGTTCAGCTGGCACATGGGGCAGGTGGTGACGATGCAGTTGCATCCGGCCTTTACGGCGTTTTTCATGATTTTCGCCATGAGGTTGAACGAGGTCTCGGGGTCGTTGATGGCTGCCGAGGCTCCGCAGCAGGCGGTCTTGTAACTCCAGTCCCTGTAGGACGCCCCCATCATCTGGAGCAGGGTTTCCATGCCCTGGGGATTTTCCACATTGTCCGTCACAGGCACGTCGTAGGCGAATCGCGTCATGCATCCGTAGTAACAGGCGGGTTTGATGCCTTCGAGCTTTTTCACGATTTTGTTCTCGAAAAGCCCCTTGTCCATCGTTTCCAGAAAAAGTTCGAGGATGTTCACAAGACGGATGTCGTTTCTCACCTTCATGGAAAGTTCGCTGTTGATTTCGTCCAGAAGAGACCCGTTGGACCGGAGACGAACCTGGGACATCAGAAGACTTGAGTAGCATCCGGAGCAGGGAATCAGCATTTCCTTGAAGCCGGACTGTTCGGCGATTCCCAGATTTCGCGCCGGGAGGGCCACGGCGAGAAAATCGTCGAATTTACCCGCGGATGTCGCGCCGCAGCAGCTCCAGTCGTTGATCTCTTTCAGCGTGACGCCAAGCTCAGAAAAAATCCTCCGGGTCTGGAGATCGTAAAACTGGGATGATTGGTGAAGAGAGCATCCGGGATAATAAGCGACTTCCATCTGTACCTCGCGCATGATGTGTTGTGATCGAAACAACGATTCTGTCATTCATGTCGGAATCCGAAACCGTTTTTTTTGTCGTTTTTCCGGGCCTTCTTTTTTTCAATGGCGATTTTATAGAACTGTTTCACCTCGCTTCGCCCACGCGACGACTGGAACCTGAAGTGGAGCCGTTTCTGCCTGAACATGGAAGCCCCCATTTTGACCTGGAGCACGATTTCGTCCCAGGCTTTCCTGAACTGGAAATTGACCAGGTGCTTGCCGATGTTTTTCAGTTCGTAGTAACCCATGAACTCCATTTCATTGACCCGGCCCCAGCGTGTGCAACCCTGGACAAAGGCGTCATGGAAATAGGCGATGGTGGGATTCTGGGGAATCACGTCTTCTTCGCGGGACATTTTCTTTAAAGTTTCGGTGACGCGGCCGCTCTGGATATGGTTGGGGCAACGGGTTCCGCAGGTGTAGCAGGACACGCACTGCCAGACCAGAGCGTTGTCCAGGGCTTCTTCCCGGTTTCCCGTGATGATCAGCCGGATAAGCACATCCGGGGTGATGCCTGTTTCCTCACCCACCGTGCAGCCCGAAGCGCAACGCCGGCATTGATAACAGGCGTATATGTTCTGGTTGGATCGTTCAACGACTTCATCGATCAGGGTTTTCGCCGCTTGGGGATTGTAGGTCATGGCGGATTGGGTCATCTGTGATCCTTTGGTCTCAAAAGATATAAAATTTATAACCAACTGAAAATAATTGGTTATATCCGTATATTCCCTCAAGCAAAAAAAAGACGGGGCGAGCTTGAAAATCAGAACGCTCGATAAAACAAACCGTGAAAACGGCCAACAGACAGCGATTCAGCCAGAAAACGAAGCGACAGCAAAAGAATGCGAAAAAGAATGCGTACAGGTTCAGAAAGAACTGTCATTTTTATTGCGATACTTTAAATCATGATATAAACAATATTGAAGGAAATTCGCTAAGTCAATAGCTCTTTTTGTATGAAACCAAAAAACTGTAAAACATTGATTTGCAGTTGATCGAGAACTTATCAATATATTCCGCATTCACGGGATCTTCGGCGCGGTTCATATCATTTCAAAAAAAAAGGCGTGGTCTCAATCATTCCGCAACGCCTTCAGGCCGCCATTTTCGCCGCAGACAACGGCCCGGAAGCAACCGTGATATGTGTTTTCAGGATAAAGGTGGAGCCGATGGCTTTTGATTATATCAATCAGAGGACGGAAAAACGCGAAGTCATCAAACAGTACTACAGCGTTGAAATCGCGATCGATGGGGCCGGCCATATCAACCAGTTCGTGATTTACGACATGTCCGCTTCCGGCCTTTGTCTTCTTGTCCGTGAAGACTCCAGTCTTTTGAAAAGAATCAAGGTGGGCGAAAAATATCGCATGAAGTACTATCCCGTAAATCTTCTCGATCAGGTGAAGCTCATCGATACTCGGATCTGTCATATCACACGTTCGGCAAACAGCAGTCTGTCCGGGCACTACATGGTCGGACTTGCCCTTGAGAACGGAGAAGCCAAGACGTCGTGACTCACGGATAAATCAGGGATATTCTGCGAAAGCCTTTGTTTTGAAGGCCGCGATTCAAGCCCGCGTATCGCCTTGATTTTTTCAATTGCATAAAACGGCACGTTGTGGAAAAACAATGAATGTGCCCTGAAAAAACATTCCCTTCACGATAAAGGAAGCAAACCATGTGCGAATCCAATGTGTATATCAAAAAAGGTGACAAGGAAGAACTGGTCATGGCCAGCGTGGCCGCCATCACCCCCTTGGGCGACGGGCGTTACCTGCTGAAAGGTCTTCTGGGAGACCGCTGCGAAATCAAGGGCACCCTGGAAGACATCAATCTGATGGCCCATCGGATCGTGTTCACATGAACGCCATGGATTCTTCCGCCAGGGCGCTGTCTTTTTTCTTCAGGGACCTGGTGGAAAAAAACAATCTCGATGATTTCGATTCCTGGTTTTTTTACTCCGGCATGATGTTCGGCAGCGAAGATAAATGGTGGGGAGAAGGTGGAACACGGCCGGCCCCCCACGAAGGGCTGGACATCTGTTTTTACCGGAACAGGCAAGGCGGACTGGGAAACCTCGATGAACAAAGCAGGATTCCGGCCATGTTCGACGGGGTGGTTTTCGAGGTCAGCGACGACGACTACCTGGGAAAATCCATTTTCCTCAGGCACGGGTTCAGGGATTCCAACGGTTTTTTCCTTCACTCGGTCTACGCCCATGTCACCCCCGTGGAAGGTCTGGTCCGGGGCGCTGAAGTCGGCCAGGGGGATATCCTTGCCCAGGTGGCCGATATCCGTCAACGGAACATCGCTCTTCCGGGCCATGTCCACGTGTCCATGGTCTATCTTCCGGAAAACTACCCCCTGGACATGCTGAAATGGAGCATCCTTTCCATGACCTACCAGGCCCGGCTTGTGGACCCATTGGCCTATCTGGACTGCACCTACAGCGTGGAACCTTACCAGGGATCGGGTGTGTGAATCAGGATCGACGCCGATGACCATGAATGGAAAAACTGAAGACAACACCTGGGTTCTCACCCTGAAACTCTCAAAACCCGAGCTCCGGGACAACACCTCGGACGCGGAACGGTTGAGCGTGGCCCTGAAACAACGGACAGGGGCCGGAAGGTTCCGTATCGGGCTCGATCTTCTTCAAAAAATCCCCTCCATCGTCAGAAAGGCCGGTTACCATGTGACCTGCGTGGTTTTCAGGGACGGTGACAGCTGGGAGCTTGTCAGTGTAAAACCGGCTGAAGACAGGACCGTCATCGCGGGTCTTGCAGTGGACCTGGGTACCACCCGCGTGGTGATCCGCCTGCTGGATCTGGAAAGAGGGGAGATCCTGGGTGAAATGTCCTTTGACAACCCCCAGATCCGCATCGGCCCCGATGTCCTTACCCGCATCCATTTCGCGGAAAAGGAGAACGGGCTTGCCGACCTGAAATCCATGGTGATCGACGGAATTAACGATCATCTCCGTCTCATCACCTCACAGGCGGGGCTTGGCAGCGAATCCGTCCAGCTCGTGACCGTGTCGGGCAACACCATCATGACCCATCTTTTTTTGGGCATCGAACCCCGGTACATCATCCGCGAACCCTACATCCCCGCCGTGAACCGGCCGGGTGTTTTCAGCGCATCCGAACTTGGGATCACCATGTTCGACCATGGCCGGGTGTTTGTTTTTCCCAACATCGGAAGCTATTTCGGCGGAGACCTGATCTCAGGGATACTCTACTCGAATCTCCACAGGGCGGAGGACCTTTCCATCCTTGTCGACGTGGGAACCAACGCCGAAGTGGTGCTTGGAAACCGGGATTTCCTCATTGCCTGCGCCGGAGCGGCCGGACCGGCCCTTGAAGGAGGCGTGTCCTCCATCGGCATGATGGCCGGCCCAGGAGCCATCGACCACGTGGGACTAAGCCATGACGGGTCCCTGGTGATTCACACCATCGATGAACTGAAACCCGTGGGGATCTGCGGTTCCGGGTTCATCGACCTGGCCGCCGCCCTTTTCATGACCGGGGCCATCGACATCCGGGGAAGAATCGTGTCCGACAACCCCAGGGTCAGGGTGAACGTGGTGGATGGCATGAAACACCTGGTCATCGTTCCCGGGGAAATGTCCGGGACGGAACAGGATATCGCCATCAGCCAGGCCAGCCTGGACAGCCTGATCCGCTCCAAAGCCGCCATGTTCACCATTCTCGAAACCATCGCCATGAGCGTGGGGGTCAGCCTGGCGGATCTTTCCACCTTTTACGTGGCCGGGACCTTCGGTTCCTACATCAACCCCAGGAGCGCCATCACCATCGGCATGATTCCCGATTTGCCCATCGACACCTACAAAACCCTGGGCAACAGTTCCCTGGGCGGCGCGGCTATGCTTCTCGAAAACAGACAGCTCTATGACGAGGTGGACCGGATCAGGGACAGCATCACCTACCTTGAACTCAACGTGGACCAGGGGTTCATGAACCGGTTCAGCGGAGCCAAATTTCTTCCCCACACCAATCCCGACCTTTTCCCTTCGGTTACAAAAAGATTATTTTTCTAATTTTACTTCCGGTTTGTTCTTGAGTTTTACAGATGTCCAACCGATGAACAATAAAAAAATTTTGAACCCAGCCAAAACACACATCACGCGTCAGGAGGGTAAATGAACTATTCTGAAACAGAGAATGTGAAATCCGGCAATCTGTTCAACCGATTTATCGATATTTTCAGGAATTTCTATCTCGCACCGTTTCTGGGCACGGATATTGTCCATACTGAAGAGTACAGACGCTATCAGCTCCTGGTCAACTACTCGTTCATATCGTTAATTTTTTTCTCCATCAACATTATCAAATGGGCGAAAGCCGGGGTCCCCAACCTGGCCATCAGCATGTTTTTCACGTTGATTTTCGCCTCCTTTATCAGCCCCATCAGTCTCCGTGTCACCCGGAGCCTTCCCGTTGGAACCAATATCGCGGTGGCTGCCATGTTCTGGCATTTCTCCTACCTTGGATGGCAGACAGGCGGCATCCTGTCGATCCTGGCCGTTCCCTGGATGATTCTGCTTCCCACCTTTGCCTTTGTTTTTTGCGGGAAAAAATCAGCCATATTCTGGACCCTTGCTGAAATCGTCCAGGCTGTGGTGATGTTGATCTTCGCAAAAAACGGATTTGACATGAACAGAATTCCCATGGAACCGGCCGATCTGATGAAGAACTCCCTTTTGACCTTTATATCCATCCTTATTGCCGATTTTGTGGTGATCATGGTGAACCTCAGCGCCGCAGACAATTTCATCAAACGGATCGCAACCATTGCCGAAGCCCAGGAAGAGGCGAGAAAAAAAGCTGAGGAAGCACAGATAGAAGCCTTCGAGCGTGCCGAACGTGAAAAGGAGACATCCCGGAAAGCCGAAGAGATCTCCCGGCAGATCACAACCCTTGCCAGCCAGCTTCTCGATGTGGTGGGTCAGTCCAAGAAAAACGTGGATGAAACGGAAAACAACATGGCCGCCACCATGGACAGTGTCCGGGGGATATCGACGCTTTTTGATGATCTTTCTGAAATTACCCTGAAGACGAGCGGTTCCATCCGTGAGACGGCTTCCAGCACAAGCGAAATCGAAAGAAAGATGGCCTATGCCGATGCCTTCCTTCAAGATTTCAACAGTTCCATGGAGGCCATCAGGAAGAACAACAAGGATATCGGCCGGATTACCGAAGAGGTGGATACCATCGCCAGCAAGACAAACCTTCTGGCTTTGAACGCCACCATCGAATCGGCCAGGGCTGGAGAAGCAGGCAGGGGATTTGCCGTGGTTGCCAGTGAAATCAAGGACCTTGCCCTGAAGTCCAAGGAATCGGCTTCCCGGATCAATCACACCATCTACGAAAGCGCCATGAATTCGGAAAAACTCGTGGAAGCCATGCCCCGGTTCAACGATGCCATGGAGGCCATCAACGGGGCCATCAAGGAGATTTTCGTCTCTGTCCAGTCTCAGGAAGTCTCCGCATCCACCCTTGAAAACAAGGTCTCTGTGTCAAAACAGGACGGGGTTCTGCTTTCCCAGAGGGCCGAACAGACCCTCGATCTCATGTCCAGGCTGGCCGAAGCACTTGGAATTGTTCTCGACAATTCCAGCAGAATACTCGAAGAAGCCCAGAACTTGGACAGGGTTTTTAAAAAATGATCTCTTTCGTATCGGGTTCGGTAATCCTATGGAAAAGTTCTGGCTACCGCTGCCGAACCCGAATACGTTATCGATAACCTGCCATTAAACCCTGCGATTGCCTTCGGGTAAACCAGGGCCATCGCATGGTTGAAATTTACCGACATGTCATGTTGAGCCACAGCTCCCAACCTTGTCATTCCGGGCGGTCTCCGATAGGCCGGAGAGATTGAAATCTGTCAGGATTTGGCAAAACGAAACCATTCGAGATCCGAAGCCGACCCGGAATCCACGCCGGCATGGACATCCGTTCCCGAAAATTCATGCCCCCCCTCTTTCTTGCGGGCATGGATTCCGGGTCGGCCTACGTTACGGGAGGCGATCACGTTTGGGATATCCCGTAAAACATGATCGACCAAAAAAACAGCGCCGCCCGGAATGACAATGGCGGGAACCCGGGGTAACTCCGCAGACCCGAAGGGGCAGGTGTTCGCCCCCCCCTTCGAAGACGTACGGCCGATAGTTCAGATCCTTGCCAATTTTACATGCGATAGCCCTGTTCGGTAAACCATCCTGCATTGACAGTTCATGGGCCGTCTTGTAATATCCGGCACATTGTTTCATTTTTTTTACAGTAAAGGAATTTGTCATGCAGACCATTGAAGAAAAAGCCATGGAGCTTGAAGCCCGGCTCTCGCGCCATCGCATCGAAGACTCGGACATTGAAGAGCTGGAACAGCAATGGGAAAAAGACCCCCGTTGGAAGAACGTGACCCGGCCCTACAGGGCGTCGGAAGTCCTGAATCTCAGGGGAACCCTTAACGTGGAACACACGCTGGCGAACGCGGGCGCCGTCAGGTTGTGGAAACTTCTGAGGACCGAGAAAAATCTTCCGGCCATCGGGGCGCTGACAGGAAATCAGGCGATCCAGCAGGTGGAGGCCGGGCTCAAGGTCATCTATCTCAGCGGGTGGCAGGTGGCTGCCGACAACAACCTGACCGGGGACATGTACGCCGATCAGGCCCTTTACCCGTCCAACAGCGTGCCTGCCGTGGTGCGGCAGATCAACCGGGCTCTCCGGAAGGCGGACCAGATCCAGGTTCTCGATTGCCGAAGACGCGGACCCTACTGGTTCGCTCCCATTGTGGCCGATGGCGAGGATGGATTTGGCGGCCCTATCCATACCTTTGAAATCATGAAGGAAATGATCGAGGCCGGAGCCGCCGGAGTCCATTTCGAAGACCAGCTTTCGTCGGCCAAGAAATGCGGTCAACTGGGAGGCACGGTGCTTGTTCCCATACGGGAGTTCATCACGAAACTCATCGCGGCCCGCCTCGCGGCGGATGTCTGTGGCGTACCCACCCTGCTCATCGCCCGGACGGACGCCGAGGAAGCCCGCTTTGTGACAAGCGATATCGACGAAAGGGACCGGCCCTATATCCTTTCCGATGAACCCAGGGCACCCGAGGGTTACTACCGCTACAGCGGGGGAATCCAGGCGGCCATCGAACGGGGCCTTGCTTTCGCGCCATACGCGGACATGATCTGGCTTGAAACCTCCAGCCCCGATCTTGACCAGGCCAGGGCTTTTGCCGAAGGCATCCGGAAACAATTTCCCGACAAGATGATGTCCTACAACTGTTCACCCCTGTTTAACTGGAAAACCAGTTTCGACATCTCGACGATCCAGAAATTCCAGGCTGAGCTGACCGCCATGGGTTACGTTTTCCAGCCCGTGACCCTTTCCGGTTTCCATACCATGAATCCTGGCATGTTCGATCTGGCCTATTCGTACAAGAAAGAAGGGCTCGACGCCTTTGCCAGGTTCCAGGATGAAGAGTTCAAACATCGGAGATCCGAAGGTTACATGGCCACAAGCTATCAGAAATTCGTTGGGACCGGATACTTTGACCGGGTCATGTACTGCCTGACCCGGGAGTGATCCGCTATTTTCAATCCGGCTGTTTCCAGGTCAAAAAAAGGTCGCAATTTAGAATATTTACTTTTCACATGAGAGGTTGGGTATCATGTTTTCAGACAGAACACGGGAAAAACTGATCTGGCTGCTTATCGCTATCGGCTTTACAGCATCACTTCTGGCTTCCGTTGAAAACCGCGTGGGGTGGGTATCTTCCCTGTGTTCTTTCATGGGTTCCGGGTGCCGGGAAACAGAGCATGTCACTCTACTCAACGTCCCGGTGGCTCTCTGGGGGATTCTCTACTACATCATCCTTGCCCTGGTGGCTTATTTTTCAAGACAGAACCTGTTTGTCGCCATTGTGGCCGGTGCCGGTTTTGAAATGACCCTGATCAGCGCCATGGTGGAGATGAAACTCGTCTGTTTTTTCTGCCTGGTGAATCTCTGCGTAATAACATTTCTGATTCTCCTCACCTTTGATCAGCCAAGGGTCTGGCAGGCTCTGGCCCTGACATTTCTCTTTTTTCTCGTATCCGATCACCTTCTGCTGACCAGAAAAGTCAGAAACGGTCCTCCTGTGACCAGGGCGCCCGAACCTTCGGTTGTGGCCACCGTGGGTGGCACGTCCATTTCCCAGCGTGAACTGGAGGGGCCTCTGTCCACAAGGATCTACAAGCTCAACTCCCAGATTTACATGCTCAAGAAAGAGCGGCTCGATTTTCTTGTCAACGCCCGGCTCATCGAACTGGACGCCCTTGAAAAAGGTCTGTCGCCTGAAATCATGACGTACAAAATCATGGTCGAGGGAATCGATGTGAGCGCCGAAGAGGTGGAGGCGTACTACAAAACAAAAGCCGATGAGTTCCGCGAATGGCGTGGTACGCCTGATGAACTCAAGGGCCGGATTCGCAGGTATCTTATGGACAGGAAAACCGCTGAACGGGTCGATGCCTACACCCAGCCTCTGAGGGAAAAATACCCCGTTTCCGTGTTTCTGACAGCCCCGCCGCTTCCCATAACCTCCGTCAGCGAGGGAGACAGCCCGGCCCTTGGACCTGCCGACGCGCCGGTCACCGTGGTGGAATACTCGGACTACCAGTGCCCGGCATGCAGGAAAGCCCACGAGATGGTCAAGAGAATCAGGGAAGAGTACACCGGACGGGTGAGGTGGATCTACAAGAACTATCCCCTTGATCGTCACCGGAACGCCAGATTCATGGCCCAGGCCGCCCATTGCGCCGATGAGCAGGGAAAATTCTGGGAATTTCAGGACATGCTGTTCCAGTCCAAAAAGAACGTCGACGCCGCAGCCATGAAAAAATTCGGCGACATGCTGGGCCTCGATGCCCGTTCCTTTGGCGAATGCGTCGATACGGGCCGTTACCAGCCCCTGGTTGAAAAAGACAAGAGGGAAGGGCGTGAAGCCGGGGTCAGTTCAACCCCGACCTTCATCATCAACGGCCAGATCAGCCCCGGTTATCTCAAGTATGAAAGATTCAAGGATCTTATCGAAAAGGAGCTGGCCAAAAGTTATCCGTGAGCCACCGGCTTACTTGTACCTGTTCTTGGACAAGCCGTAGAGTGCCCTGACCGGAACGGAAAGCGGCGTGATGCCGTCTTCGCCCAGGTGCCCCACACGATCCACATTGCCACCGAACCGGATTCCGTCCCATGAGAACAGGGTCTGCCGGTAGGTGTCCGAACCGATCACGTATTCGATTTTCACAAAAGCCCCGAAGAAGCCGGAAAGAAGGGTCAGCTCCTGGTCCAGGTTGTTGAAGGCGTTTACATTGACATCGTAGTTGAACAGCCTGTCCTGAGGGATACCGTTTTTCTGTGTCACGCTGAGCTGAGCGTTGTAGGGAAACCGGACGCCGACGAACTTGAGGCCCGTTTCAACCCCGGCGCTGACGCTGGCCACTCCGGAGAGACCGGCGGTCACGCTGGCCTGGGCAAAGGCGTCGAAATCCATGCGGGGTGTGAAACTGTAGTTCATCGCCTTGCAACTGTCCACGCCGCCGTACATGACTTTTTTGTCTGTGTTGACCAGGGTTGACGCATCGATGTCGCCGGTTACAGCACCCCTTATCGTGATGGAGATGATGCCGCAGACGGGAACAGATTTCTGGACGTTCACGCTGATCATCTGGGCTTCGGGAACCGGACTCTGGTAAGCCAGGGTGTCCCCTGAAAAAGGCTGGCTGTGAATCGTTTTTACCGGGGTCTGGGTGAAATTTCCGTTGTCGTAGTTGAAGGTCATCTTCTCGTTCTTGACGAACATGAAATAGGTGGTGTTCACAGCCGAAGCGGTGGCCACTTCCTGGATTTCGCTGTTGATCCTGTTCTCGTTTTCAACCCTTGAAAGGGTGGGGGGCACAGGGCGAACGCCTGAAGTTTTGTTGCTGGCGTAAGACCCGGCCGAACAGAGGGTGAAGTCACGGCCCAGGAACGAACCTCCGGCAAAATAGTTGCCGAAAGCGAAAAAGCCCGTTTTCTCACAGACCAGATCCAGGTCCGCTCCCGTGGGATTCTGGGTTTCAATGGCCGCGATATCGTCGTATCCTTCATAAAGCCAGCCCAGGGCGTAGCCGAAGTTAAGACCTGCGTACTCACCGCCGATACTGTCGTAATAGGAACGAGACTTGCTCATCATCACCTTGCCGGTGGCCGGATCGTAGTAGTTCATGTCGGCTTCGGAAAGGGCTTTCTTTGTCTGTCCCTGGATGATGCTGTCGCAGTCCAGCAGGGCTTCGGGGTATTTCTTCATCAGGCTTTCGAACTTGTGGAACGTCACGGTGTCCGTGGTGTAATTCCTGGTCTGGTTGGGGCTCCAGATGGCAAAAAGCGTGTTCTCCGCGCACTGTCCTGGGAAATCGAACTGGTAACTGTCCACGTTCATATCGTCGAAATCCCCGCCGGTCACCCGCATGCAGTCCGCATAAACATTTTCGTAATACGAATCGGGGATCAGATCCACGGCCGCCGTGGTGAACATTTCCGGCGTCCAGTCAGACAGAGCCTTGTTGAATTGAAGGTCCATGGTCTCGCCATCGTTGTTTACCGTGGGGTAGTTGTGCTGGGTCCCGTCCCAGATGGCGATATCGAAACAGCCTTTGGTTTTGGCTTCAAGGAGAAGGGCCTGGATCTGATCGTCGATGGCCATGAGCCTTGACACAGGATTCACAATATCGTCGACAAGGTCATCGTCGATGAACACCAACTCAAAGGATTTGGCCTTGTTCGCGGATTTTACCGCTATAATATTCCCCGCGCCATCGTCAAGTTTCATCTTGGCGTAACTTTTTTCGGAAGGCGGCAATGTTTCCGAATTTCTAAGGACACGCTGTGAGAAGGTGCCCTGAAGCGCGAAGTTGTACTGTTCGTATCGGGACCTCTCCGCCATGAGCTGGATCAGGTGTTTTCGAAGCAGCCGGTATTCCAGGAGTTTTCGTTTCAGTGTACTGCTGTTGGGGTAGAGGCGTTTGGCCGCCTTGTACATCAGGAAATGGTATTTGAACGTGTTGTCGTAACACTCTTTCGCATAACCCAGCATGTCCGTGTCCATGAGGCTCACAAGATCCGTATGGGACAAAACGATGCCCAGCCGCCTGTCCTGGTTGCTCTTGTTGATGCTGCCCAGAACTTCCACGAAAAAGTTTTTCGGCATGAAATTGGGGTCAGGCGTCTCGATGCATTCCGGAGAGGCATAGCCGCAGAGTATCCTGATCTGATTCTGGGAAAACACATGGTCCCAGTAGACTTCCACGTCCACGTCAGGAGACGAGGTTTTGTAAAAGGACGACGTGCCGTATTTGGGGTTGAAATAGTAGCCGATGGCCATTTCCTCGAAAATGGAACGAGGTTCGCCGCCTTTTCTCTGAATCACGTCGCTCAGGGGTTTGGGTGCGCCAGCCAGCCCGAAGGTTGACATGAATTTGGAACCCACCGACCCTGCGGGAAGGTTGTTGACATCGATGGAGATCCCGTTCTGATCCACATTCGATCCCCTGAAAGCATACTCCACCACCCTCAGGTGGTCATCGGCGTGAAGCGACATGAAATCCTTGAACAGGGAAAAATCATAGAATTTTTCGTAAGTGTATTCCTCGCAGGATTCGACCCTGTTTCCATTGGCGTTCCAGGCTCCCACCTTGCCCGTGTAAAGGCTGTCAAGATAGTCTTCCATGATGTCACGGGTGTAGGAAAGCCCCTCGAACATGTAGTTGGGCTGATCCAGGCGAATGGGAGGCGTGATCTGAACGGGATTGGCCACCGCCTTTGAAATCGATTGCCCCAGAAGCGGGGCCACGGGGTTGAAATTCAGGTCAGGCAGGAGAGGGTGGAGCGTGACTGCGGCCAGGAGGTTGTCGTTGATGTTGAGAAGCTCCAGTTTGGTGTTTCTCAGGAAATACGTCTCGGGAACAACGGCCCGGGGAACATAAAGATAGGGCTGGTTCGAATAGGCCACATCGTATCTTTCCCGCAAGGTTTCCTCGGAGCCGGAAAGTTCCGGAACCAGTGCCAGCTCCCGTTTGCTTTTGTTGTAATGGCTTTGGAGAACCTTTCCGCAGATGGTTTCGATATCCGCACCTTCTTCCACGCAGTCCTCACAGTAACCGCTGTCCAGGCATTCGGAGACCGTCGGGGTTTCACAGGGTGATTTGGAACTGTCGCTGCACCCTGCGGCAACAAAAAGTGAAAGTATCGCAAGAATAGTGTAAATGCTTCTTTTCATGGGCGTTCTCCGTAAAAATAAGGGGGCTGGGCCTGAGGACTGGCCATGGTTCCTTTTATCTTTTCCGGAACATTTTATCAAATCAATTTTTGACCGTCCCGCAGACGATACCCGTGGTCACTGCCGCCTTCACATCCAGGCGTCTCACGTTGTCCACCCCGTTTTTTTCAAGGAAGGCGAAAAGCTCCCGTTCCGAGTAGGCCCGGCCATGGGCTGTTCCCAGAAGCATGTTGATGGAGAAGAGGGCAGGTAACAAGGGGCCTGTTTTGTCATTGTTCAGGATGAACTCGTGGATAAACACCAGTCCCCCCGGTTTCAGGGCCGACACCGCGTGGGCCACGACTTTTTCCGCATCGTCCGGACCTTCTCCGTGGAGGTTGTGGGAAATCCAGGCCACATCGTATTCTTTTTCAAGGCCCACCGCGTCATCCACGTAACTGCCTTCCTTGAAGTCGATCCGGTCTTGCATACCGAATCGTGCGATGGTTTTTTCCGCAAACACCCGGGTGGTGGGAAGATCGAACACGGTTCCGGTCATACCCGGATTGGCCTGGCAAAAATGAATGGCGTAGGTGCCCGGCCCGCCGCCGAAATCAAGAAACCGTGTCTTTCCCGAAAGATCGATTTCTTTGGCATAATGGGGGGCCAGACCCATGGCCAGGTTGAACATGCCCATGAGAAAGCTTTCCCGTTCCGTTTCCGAAGCGGTCACGGCGCGTTTCCGGCAGGGTTTGCCGCTCAGCACCGATTCATCCATCCTGTTCCACGAATCCACCAGATGGTGATGGTGCATGATGATGAACCCCGTGTAGTCCGGCGAGTCCTTCACCAGGTATCGCATGGAAAAATCTGTGTTGGCGTAAAGACCGTCTTTTTTCGTGAGAAGATCCATGGCGCACAGGGCGTTCAAAAGATTTTCAACGCCCCAGGGATCTCCCCCGAGTTTTTTCGCCACCGTTTCAAGGCTCTGGGGCTCATGCCCGATCACCGTGAAAATCTCAAGTTTCACCCCGGTGTGCAGGGTGCAGGTCTTCCAGTAACTGCCAGAGGTTTCAAGAAGGGAAGGTTTGGTCCAGGGTGTCTGTGTCATCGTCAAAGCTCCGTCATCAATGAATGTGAAATGAAGTCTTGAAAAGCTCGTTCAGCGTTTGAAGTCCTATGGAACGAAAACCAACGGCAAGGCGATACTATATTATATGAAATGGGGTCGCCATTGAATGCGTCCGTGGTCGGAAAGATATATTCACTTCAATATTATTATCTAATTTTCCAAGAATTGTTATTATTCGATCAAGAGAAAAACGACCGAGTTTCCCATTGCGGATTCGTGAAAATTCAGAATGAGAAACACCTGTAACACGTTCGGCTTCACGTGTTGATAAATCCCGTTCATCCAGTATTCTGATGATTTTTGCCGCAAGTATCGCACGAGCCTGTTTCAAACCGGCATCGTCGCGATCAAAATCGTTAAAAACGTTTCCACTACCACGTATCAATTCGATATCATTATTCATTGTAAAGCCTCTTTCAACTTCCTCAGACGATCCCGGATAAGGTCAACATCCATCTGGGGAGTTTTAATTCCTGTTTTGGATTTTTTTTGAAAAGCATGAAGCACCCAGATATCTTCATCGATCTTGACGGCATACACAACCCGGTATGCATCACCACGGTGTTTTAACACAATTTCAAGTATTCCACCTTCAACACCTTTAAAGGGTTTTGCATTATCCGACTTTCCTCCTTCAGCGGCGATTGTCAAAGCACTTAACGCATCGTCCTGTACATCCATCGGAAATTGTTCAAAATCCTTTCGAGCAGCTTTAATCCATGAAACAGGTCGTGAGTTTTTAATGTATGTTGTCATATTTGTCACCATAAAACAAGGTGTTCAAACAATCAAGACTGATGTTCTCGTAAAAAGTCGAATTGCATAACATTTTGTAATAATTGATAAAAGCTAAATTCGGGCCTTGACAAATCGTCTGGTTTTTGATAAATAAACATGAATATTATCAAATAGATAAAGGTTAAGTTATGCTTCATATCAAGAGCCCCAAACAAATGGAACTTTTCGACCCCTGGGCCTATCTCGGTCCAAAGCGGAGAAAGCGTCTGGATCAATCCTGGGCCGGTTTTTTTCGAAATGACATTTTGCCGGTGTTGCCTGTC